>Ga0172379_10000087_pt1 | contig 233011 bp, 216 predicted proteins | sample GrowelOW334metaG_FD_119756 | JGI IMG/M metagenome (GOLD analysis project Ga0172379, IMG submission 119756) | Groundwater microbial communities from an aquifer near a municipal landfill in Southern Ontario, Canada - Groundwater well OW334 metaG | ecosystem: Environmental > Aquatic > Deep...
AAACGCATCGGCGGGCGGAAGTTGTGCCACGATGGATAAGTCCACCCTCTCTGCATGGGAGGCTGATGTTAACTCTGACCTGACTGCGAGCACGACCAGGGTATTCTCCGGCACGCGCACCGGCACCTGGGCTGATGGCGCCACTTTGACACTTTACCGAGGCGCGACCTCGACCGGCGTCACTGCCGTAGTCGTCGCCACCACCTCATCACAAATATTGCTCCAATCAATCGCCGGTACCACCACGCCCCTGAATGTGGCGAACGGCGACCAGTGGCGCTCGGACGCCTCGAACTACTGGACCGCCTCCGGTACCCTAGACCAACTCGGTGCTTCACCGATCGCCGTCGCCAAGATTGACGGTGCGTGGACGAATCCGGATACAATGGCGGTTACGATTGATGGCTGGACAACGAGCGCGGATGATTACATCAAGATTTATACAACTGCGGCAGCGCGGCATCACGGGATGTGGGATACAAGCAAATATCGAATGGATATTTCGAATGCAGTTGGCATAGACTTTTCAATGGATAATGTAAGTAATTTAAGAATTGACGGACTGCAGATTTATGTGAGCGCGGTCAATGGTAGTGATCAGGCTGCACTATTTCCGCGTGGAGGAAGTTCGGGGGCAAAAGCAGTGGATGTAAAAATTTCAAATAATATTTTACGGGGTATAAGCACAGCATCTAGTTGGCATGCCGGGATCGACTGCGCTTCGGGCGATGGATTGTTGCAGGGAAGCGTTGCCGCTTGGAATAATATAATTTACGGATTCAAAGGCAATGCTGAAACGGGCGGTATTCTGGTCTGTTCAAATGGAGCGAAATTTTATGGTTATAATAATACAGTTTATGATAACTATCTCGGAATAGATGTGGGTGGAGCCAACTCTTTAATAAAAAATAACATTTCCTACAACAATACGGACAACTATGTAGGCTCCTTTGACGGAGGCAGTACCAACAATCTTTCCGGCCCGACGCAGACCGACGCACCAGGCTCAAATCCGCAAAACGCTAAAGTTGTCCAATTCATTGACGCCGCCAACGAAGATTTCCATTTGGCGGACACAGATACAAGCGCCAAGGGGGCGGGGGTGAATTTGTATAGTGATGCGAACATCAATGTGACGAATGATATCGACAGCGCCGGTCGGCCGACGGCTGCGTCTGGTTTAGACTTTGACATCGGTGCCGATCAGACGGCGGTGAAGATTTATCGGTCGATCGCACCGGATGCGACGGATGCGCTGACCACCGGCGCGAGCAATGCCGTGACCATATCGAGTTCAACCTCGCTTGCCACTTTCGCCACGGCATTGGCTGATAACATCGGTGTGGGCGACGTAATTATCTACAACACCGGCGGTACGGCAACCGCGACCGCCTTCATCCATGGCCGTACCGATTCGACACACTACACGGTCAAAACGGCTTCCGGCACTTTGCCGACCGCCATCACTGGAGACACAACCTGGAGCATTTATCGTGCCTACACCACTCTGGCCAACGCCGAAGCCGGCACCGAGAACACCGGCATCACAAACACCAACATCCGAAACTTCGACACCTGGTCCGGCGGCGTCGACCTGGTCGCCAGTAATACCCAATGGAATATCGCCGCCTACGCTAATGACACCACGGCGGATACGGACGAGGTCAACATAATTGATTGGACTACAGGCGCACAAAATTATCTCAAAATATATACTCCGGTAAGCGCTTCAGAAGTTGGAACATCTCAAAGACATCCGGGGAAGTGGGTCGATAACAAATATAGATTGGAGAAAAGCGGCGCAAGGGCCATGGATGTTTATATGGATTCAACAGCTAACTTTATCCGGATTGATGGGCTACAAATCAAGAATGGATCGGGAGGCAACCCGTCTAATATTATAGATATTTACACCGGCGCCGGTAGTGACATCCAGATCAGCAATAACATATTAAGAGGTAATTTTGATGCTTCAGATACGCCATACGGCATCAATCTTCGCTGGTCCGCTCTTACCGGGGATAAAACGGCAAGAATCTGGAATAACATTTTTTATGACATCGTCAACGGAACCACACCACGAGCTATATATGGCGGAGGAAATTTTATTGCATATATCTATAATAATACATTTTATAATTGTTATAGGGCAATCGCCTGGAATTCTGGGACAATGATTGCAAAGAATAATATAACTCAAAATTGTACCGATGGGTTTTATGGTGATTTTGATGCTGTTTCCGACTACAATATTTCCGACATTGCGGGTGACGCGCCGAACGCGACTTCTGCCACGACGAGCAAAACGGTTTCTTTCGTCGACGCTGCCAACAAGGACTTCCACCTCTCCCCAACAGATACCGCGGCGCTGGACGCGGGGACGAGCTCGCCGGCGACTGATCAGAACCTGTCTTTCACCGATGACATAGACGGTCAGGCACGCCGACAATGGGACATAGGGGCGGATGAGGCGAGCGTGGAGTATGTGACTTCTGTTATGGAATTGGGCGGTAATTTCTCCACTTTGTCCGCCTGGGAGGCGGCGAACCAGGTAGATTTGGCAACTACATCAACGGCTGTATTTAGTTTATCATCGGCTAGTGGCACCATTCCGGTGAACTCAAGTGTAGTGGGTCTGACCTCCGGCGCGGTGGCCTCGACCACCGTCGGCTCGGTTTCTACTTCGACTCAAGTCTTGCTTTATAACATTGCTTCTTCTACCTTTCAGCCAGGTGAAACCGTATACATCCAAGGCGGTTCGCCGACTGCAAACTACGTCGTTCTCTCCAACGCCGGTAATCCGGCCATCGCCACGGCAAAGATAGACGGTGCGTGGACGGGCGTGGATACTTCTAGGGTCGAAATAAATGGTTGGACCACGGGATCGGCGAATTATATTCGTGCTTACACCACGCCAACCGCGAGGCATGACGGGACATGGAATGAAAATAAGTATAGATTGGTCGTAGATTATTATTTTGCCAGTCTCACTACACTTGAAGGCAACCTGATGATTGACGGCCTTCAAATTGAAAACAACGCGGATGCCGGCGGCGGATCGGAAAATGGAGGAATTATGTTTGAAGGCACCGAAAATGTTGATTCTAAGATCAGTAATAATTTAATACGAAGGATCAAATCGTCGGATGTTAGCAATAACGAATGTGCGGGAATAAAAATATATGGAGACACGGGAAATGATTCCGCGATTCTTTATAATAATATTATTTATGGTTTTTCCGACGGCATATCGATGTTACCGTCTTATGGTTTAACAAAAAGTTTTAATATGGCTGCATATAATAATACTGTTTATGGAGTTCAAGACAGCGGCATTTTTTTACACTTCTGGTGGACACAGAATGTGGCTATCAGAATGAAAAATAATATCGCTTACGATAATGGTGTGAATGATTACGTGTTAGGATTTGATGGAACAACCGTTACTGATTTCGCAAATAATATCTCACACGATGCCACTTCTCCTGATAGCGCATATAGAAATAAGGCTGTAGTATTTATTGATGAGGCTAATAAAGATTTCCACCTAGCCCCCACCGATACAGCGGCTAAGGACGCGGGGGTGGATTTGTCTACTTCAACCACTTCGCCGTTCAGTACCGATATCGACGGGCAATATCGAGGGGCGCAGGCGACGACAAGCGCCGGCGGCTTGGGCTGGGACATCGGGGCGGATGAGGGTGCGACGATCATGTATCGGTCGGTAGGCAATGATACCTCTAATCTGAATTCAGGAAGCGCGACGGTGACTATCGCCAGTACTACCGCAACTTTCAGTTCTGCGTTGGCAACAAACATCGGCGTGGGCGATGTGATCCAATATGGAAATCCATTAACCCTTGCGTTCATAACTGGGCGGTCATCATCAACCGTCTATTCCATAGTGAGCGCCACCGGCAGTTTACCTGTGGCCACCACAACGGCTGCCGCCAGCATCTACCGCGCGCATACATTATTAAATAACTGGCAAACACAAACCACTGGTACAGTAAATCAAAGCATTGATTCCGGCCTGCGCAGCCAAGTCTTGGTCGGCCGCGATTTGGTCGCCTCTAATACTGCCGTGTTCGTCCCCGCCTATGCTTCAAGTTCGCCGGACAATAGCACAGATATGGTGATTAATACCTGGAACACCGGAACAGGGAACTATGTCAAAATTTATACACCTGATAGTTCGTCTGAAGTTGGTGTCAGTCAAAGACATTCAGGAAAATGGGATGATACGAAATATCGCCTGATCGCTTCCAATTATTTTGGCGTCATTGATGCCAGGATAAAAAATTTGATCATAGACGGCTTGCAGATAACCAATAGCTCAACCGAAGTTGGGGCTACGGTTGCGGGAATGACCTATCGTTTTGTTCCTGGCTCCGGTGTTTATGTCGCGTCAAACAATATCATCCGCGATTCTAATGTCGGCATCAATTATGATAACGGCACTACCGGAACGTCTACATTAAAATGGTTCAACAATATCATTTATAACAACTCTGGTACAGGCATCCGAGCGGAAAATGTAGATGGCGATGCGTTGATTATCTATAATAATACAGCGTATGGTAATGGGGAAAATTATTCTATCACATTAAATGCGTCAAACGATATATTTATGTTCAAAAATAATATTGGCGTAAGAGCGTCTACTACTGATTACGTCATTTACTACTCAGCCACGACGCAGAGCACGGGCAACAATATTTCATCTGACGCTTCTTCGCCCGACAGCGCGTATCAGAATAAAACAGTAATATTTCTGAACACTGCCGCTACCTCGACCTACGATCTTCACCTCGCTCCGACCGACGCGGCCGCGCGGGATGCGGGCGTGGATCTATCTGCTGATCCGTATTTGCCATTCACGATTGACATCGACGGCGAAGCCCGGCCCCAGGGTTCGGCGTGGGATATTGGGGCGGATGAAGCTATAGATACCCCCGACTTTTTGATAAAGGGTAAATTTAAATTGAAGGGGAAGATGAAGTTTAGTGATTAGAGTGGAGTAAACCTCACCCCGACCCTCTTCCCTCGGCATACTCGGGACAGGCTCTTGGTAAGGAGAGGGAGAAGGGGGTGAAAGGGGTGTCGTTTTCGTTTTAGGCCCTTAGTATGGTATAATAAAACGGAATTCAAATAAAATATGGAGGTAAAATCAATCAGGGATATAAATGAATTGGCAGGGAAAAAGGTGCTGTTGCGCGTTGATTTTAATGTGCCGTTGAAAAATGGCAAGGTGATGGAGGATTATAAAATTGCGCAGAGCCTGTCCACTATCCGTTATCTTTTGCGTTATAAATGTAAGATTACGATTGCCACACATCTCGGCGATCCGGGCGGCAAAAGAGTAAAAGATCTTTCGACAGAACCGGTGGCCAAGCGGCTAGGGAAGCTGTTGGGGGAGAAAGTTATTTTTGTGCCGGAAGCGATCGGTGGAAAAGTTTTGAAGGCGGTTAATGGGGGAACCCACCCCGGCGCTTCGCGCCACCCCTCCAAGGAGGGGAATAATCAGGGGGAAATAATTTTTCTTGAGAACCTGCGTTATTACAAGGGCGAGGAGACAAACGACAAAGCTTTTGCTAAAAAATTGGCGGAGCCGTTTGATCTTTGCATAAATAACGCTTTTGCGGTCTGTCACCGCGAACACGCCTCGGTGGCGGCCATAAAAAAATATCTGTGCGTATATGCCGGTTTGCTTCTGGAGGATGAAATCATGAACCTGGCCAAGGCGATGCAGCCGTCTAAACCGCTTGTGGTTGTGATCGGCGGTGCGAAAATTTCCACCAAGTTGCCGCTCATCACCAATTTTTTAAAAAAAGCCGATCATATCCTGGTCGGCGGGGCGATTGCTAATGATTTTATCAAAGGGCTCGGCTATGAGGTCGGTAAATCAGTAGTTGGCAAGGATGCGGCACAGTTGAAGCGAGCGATTAAGATTTATAAAAAGGCGGGAAATAAGAAAATAATTTTGCCGCTGGATTTTGTGGTTAGCGATCGGTTGGACGGAACCCACCCCGGCGCTTCGCGCCACCCCTCCCGAGAGGGGAAGGTGGAGATCAGAAGTGTTAATGGAGTGAAAAAGAATGATTATATCCTTGATATCGGACCGAAAACGATCGGGTTTTATGCTAAATACATCAAAGCGGCAAACACTTTGATTTGGAACGGCCCGATGGGGCTGTTCGAGGTCGATGATTTCCGGCATGGCACGATGGCGATCGCCAGACTGATCGCCTCACGTTCCACCGGCCACGCTTTCGGGGTGGTCGGCGGCGGCGAGACGATCGAGGCGCTGAAAAAGACCAAGATGATCGAGCACGTGGACTGGGTTTCGACCGGCGGCGGCGCGATGCTGGATTTTTTGGCAGGCCAACCGATGCCGGGACTTAAGGGACTTTTGAAATAATTTACAATTTTCAATCAATTTTTAATGATACAATTTCTTGATTGAATTCAAAATTAAGATATTAATTTATATATTATAAATTTGATGTTTAATAAGAAAACAATATTTAAAGGCGATAAAAAAGGCTTCACCCTGATCGAGCTTTTGATCGCGATAGCGATCATCGCTGTCTTGGCGAGCATCGCGGCGGCGGCCGTCCAATATGCCAGGGGCCAGGCTAAGATTGCCAGGGCGCAAAGCGACATCGCCGAAATTTACAAGGCGATGCAGACGTTAAGCAACGATACCGGTGCTTGGCCGGGCAATCAGACAGCAGACGCGATAAATCTGACAAATGGAAACGAAATCTGCGGTGCCTGTACTGTGGGTTTAAATGATCCGGCAGCCGGACTGCAATCTACTGACGGCAGTTTTGAAAATTGGAGCGGACCTTACATGAACGAGGTACCGCTCGATCCTTGGGGCAATGAATATTTTTTCGATACTGATTATCGCGTGTCTGCGGACAATAAACCTTGTCCCAGCGGCACCTGCTTTGATGCTGTGTCGGTCGGCTCGTATGGTCCGGATGGCACGGGCAATAATCTGTACAACGAAGATGACATCATCAAGGTGATATTGAAATAGGGGAGAAACATAAATAGGTGTACCGCCAAACCACCCCGGCCTTCGGCCACCCCTCCTTTGAAAGGAGGGGATAAAATAAAGAAAGACCTTGTTCACTATGACAATTAAATATAAGCTCGAATAATATGGCAAAAATTAAAGAGATAATGGCGCGGGAAATTTTAGATTCACGGGGCAACCCGACAATTGAAACCAGGGTGACGCTAGACAATGGCGTGAGCGCCAAGGCAAGCGTGCCTTCCGGCGCCTCCACCGGCGTACACGAAGCCTGGGAGCTACGCGATGGCGATATCAAGCGCTACAACGGTCTCGGGGTGCTTAAGGCAGTAAAAAATGTTAACACTAAAATAGCAGAAAAGTTGATCGCCGCGGAAGCCGGTGAACAGGCGAACATAGATAATCTGCTCATCAAATTGGACGGTACCACGAACAAGAAAAGGCTCGGCGCCAACGCGATTCTTTCGGTTTCCCTGGCGGTGGCGCGCGCTTCCGCCGAGTCAGCCGATCAGCCGCTTTTTGAATATCTGGCCAAGACCTTTAGTTTTCCGATCAATAAATATACCTTACCGATCCCGTCTTTCAATATCTTGAACGGCGGGGTACACGCTCACACCAATCTGGATTTCCAGGAGTTTATGGTTCTGCCGCTGGGGAAAATCAGTTTTGCCGACCGCGTGCGCATGGGCGCGGAGATTTTTCACGAACTCGGACTGGTCCTGCGCCGTAGCAATCTCGGCACCACAGTCGGCGATGAGGGCGGCTACGCGCCCGACATCAGTTCCAGCATCAAGGCGCTTGAAATGATCATCGCGGCCGGTATCAAGGCGGGCTATAAGCCGGGAAGCGATTTCGGCATCGGCATCGATGCCGGCTCTTCGCAATTCTATCACCAGGAAAAAAAGGAATATGTATTCAAATTGGACCAGGCGCATTTTACCACCGCCAACATGATCGGCTTATATAATGAATGGTTCAGGAAGTATCCGGTGATTTCGATCGAGGACGGCTTGGCGGAGGATGACTGGCAGGGCTGGCGCGAATTGACCCGCGAACTGGGAGCCGAGATTTTACTGGTCGGCGACGACCTGTTCGTCACTAACGTCAAGCGCTTGCGCCAGGGGTTGAAAGAGAAAGCGGCCAACGCGGTGCTGATCAAATTGAACCAGGTCGGGACTCTTTCCGAAACGATCGATTGCATCAAGCTGGCACAGAAACATAAATATAAGATCATGATTTCGCACCGCTCCGGCGAAACGATGGACGACTTCATCGCCGATTTGGCAGTGGCGGTCGGCGCGGAGTATATCAAGTCGGGATCATTATCGCGGGGGGAAAGGCTGGCGAAATATAACCGGTTGATGGAGATTGAGGATTTATTAAAATAAAGTCAAAACGCAAAACTCAAATGTCAAAACCACAACTCAAAAGTTAAAGCTATTTAGTTTTGAGCTTTAAGTTGTAGATTTGAGTTTTGAACTTTGACTTTTGAGTTTATCGGGTGAAAATAATGAAAAAATTAGACAACGGCAAAAGATTCGGAGCACACCTACCGATGATTTTAATCATTCTCGACGGCTGGGGGCTGGCGCCAAAGAGCCCCGGTAACGCCATAATGCTGTCCAAAACGCCGAACATGGATTATCTGATAAAGAATTATCCGTATACGCGGCTGGAAGCGTCGGGCAAATATGTCGGCCTGCCCGATGAACAAGATGGCAACAGCGAGGCGGGACATATGAATATCGGGGCGGGGCGCTTGGTTGAACAGGATTCCGTGCGTATCAGCAAAAATATTTCCAACGGTACTTTTTTCAAAAATCCGGCATTCGCGGAAGCCGTGCGTCATGTCAGGGAAAACGATTCCAGTATGCATCTGATGGGCATGCTCGGCAACGAAATGAGCGCCCACAGCAATCCGGATCATCTTTTAGCCTTGATAGCGATGCTGCATAATTTCGGCTTTGCCAAAGTAAATCTCCACCTCTTTACCGACGGCCGCGATTCGCCGAAATATTCTGCGATCAAACTGATTAACAACCTGGAACATACTTTTGGCGACGGCATTTCCATTAATACCATCATCGGGCGTTTTTACGCCATGGACCGGAAAAAAGTCTGGTCGCGGACCGAATTGGCCTATAATGCCCTGACCAGCACCGAAAGAGATAAGCGCCAGTGCCGCGAGGCGCCATCGGCGGTGGCGGCGATCACCGAATCCTACAATCGGGGCGAGTCGGATGAATTCATCGAGCCTTATGTGATTACCAAGGATGGCAAGCCGACCGCGCGGATCAAGGACGGCGACAGCGTGATATTTTTCAACCTGCGGTCGGATCGCGCGCGCCAGATCGCCAAGGTTTTTGTGCAGACGGAATTTGAAAAATTGAATCCCGGGGCGTTCAAGCGGCGCATAGTTTTCAATAATCTGCGTTTTGTCGCCATGACCGATTTCGGCCCGGATCTGAACAATATCTTATCCGCCTTTCCCGGCCCGGATCTGCGCCAGACCTTGCCGATCAGACTTGCCGACCTGTCGCAACTATACATCGCTGAAAGCGAGAAATACGCTCATGTCACCTATTTTTTCAACGGCGGGTATGCTGATCCGGTGGCGGATGAAAAGCGTCAGATGATCGCGTCTCCGGACGTGCGCTCCTATGACGAGACCCCGGCGATGAGTTCGGCGGGACTCGCCAGGACGGTAATCGATAATTTGAAAAAGCATAAGTTTGATTTTACGGTTTTGAATTTCGCCGCGCCGGATATGGTCGGCCACACCGGCAATCTTACCGCGGCGATCAAATGCTGCAGCCTGGTAGACAAACAGCTCGGCCTGTTGGTAAAGGCTTATTTGAAAGTCGGTGGCAGCTTGCTCGTAACCTCGGACCACGGTAATATAGAAGAGATGATAAATCAGAAAACAGGCGAGATTGATACTGAGCACTCGACCAATAAAGTGCCATTCATCCTGGTGAACGACAGCCTGAAAAATAAAGTTAAATTAGAGGAGGGGATTTTGGGGGATATCGCGCCGACGATACTGGATCTTTTAGGCAGGGAAAAACCGAAGGAGATGACGGGGAAGTCTTTGATAAAAAATTAAAATTGAAAAATCAAAAATCAAAATGACAGTTTAAAATGTAAAAATAAAGCAATAAATCCTAAATCCAAAACACTAAATCCTAAACAAAATCAAATGACAAAAACACAAAATACAAAACTAACATCCGAATTCGTTTTGAATTTAATACATTTGGATTTTGTATTTGTTTAGAGTTTAGGATTTTGAATTTAGAATTTTTTATTTTACATTGTCATTTTACATTTTGATATTTACACTTTACATTTAACATATGCTTTTCGGAGATCAATCAAGTTTAAAACGGCCTAAACCGGTGGTGCTTGCAGTACTGGACGGTTGGGGCGTGATCCAGCCGTACAGCGGCAACGCCATCAGTCTGGCTGCTACCCCAAACATCAAGGAGCTGATCGCTAAATATCCGGCGATGACTCTGCGCGCCTCCGGCGAGGCGGTCGGTTTGCCGTGGGGAGAATCCGGTAATAGCGAGGTCGGTCACCTGAATCTCGGTATGGGGCGGATCATGTATCAGGACCTGCCGCGCATCAACAAGGCGATCAGCGAAAATACTTTTTACCAGAACAGCGTCCTCTTGGCGGCCGTGCGGCACGTCAAAGAGAACAATGGCAAATTGCATCTTATCGGACTCACCTCGAACGGCTGTGTCCACGCCTCGATCGAACACTTGCAGGCCTTGCTGGTGTTTGCCAAAGAACAGACCCTGACTCAGGTCTACATCCACGCTCTTTTGGACGGACGCGACGTACCGCCTAATAGCGCAGTCAGTTACTTGAAAGACCTGAACCGTATCATCGGCGATTACGGCATCGGCAAAGTCGCAAGCTTATCCGGGCGTTTTTACGCAATGGATCGCGACAACCATTGGGACCGGATCGAGAAGGCGTATCGCGCCATGGTTGAGGGCATCGGCAACCAAGCTAGCGATCCGATCGCCGCGGTGGAAGAGAGCTATGGCAAAAAGATTTATGATGAAGAGTTCATTCCCACGGTAATCACCGAAGGCGATAAGCCGGTGGGTCTGGTAGGAGATAATGACGCGATAATCTTTTTCAATTATCGGCCGGATCGCAGCCGTCAACTGACCAAGGCTTTCGCTCTGCCGAGTTTTGACCGTTTCCCGAGAAAGCAGATAAAAAATCTTTATTTCGCCTGTTTCACCGAATACGAAAAGGATTTGCCGGTGGAAGTGGTTTTTCCGCCGGAAATCATCAAGGATACGCTCGGCGAAGTGATTTCGGTCGCCGGCCTGAAACAGTTGCGGATCGCGGAAACGGAAAAATACGCCCATGTCACTTATTTTTTCAACGGCGGGCGCGAGACGAAATCGGAAGGCGAGACACACGAGCTGGTGCCCTCGCCGCCGGTCGCGAGCTATGACCAGAAACCGGAAATGTCGGCGCTCGAGGTGACGGAAAAAATCATCAAGGCGATTACGGACGATTCATATGATTTTATCCTGGTGAATTTCGCCAATGCCGATATGGTCGGGCATTCAGGCAATATCGCGGCCACTACCATCGCCTGCGAGGTGGTCGATAAATGCGTCGGCAAGATCGTAAAAGCGGTATTAGCCAAGGAAGGCGTGGTGCTGATAACAGCTGATCATGGCAACGCCGAGGAAAAATTCAACATGCAGACCGGCACCATCTCCAAGGAACATACGGCGAATCCGGTACCTTTTATCGTGGTCGGCAAAGAGTTTGAGGGACGAAACATCGGCTCCGTGGATGCGATCGGCGGCGACCTGTCTCTAGTACAACCTCAGGGCATCCTGTCCGACATCGCGCCGACGGTCATCAAGATCATGAACCTGAACAAGCCGGAGGCGATGACGGGGAGATCTTTAATCTAAATGTAAAATGTAAATATCAAAATGCAAAATTGTTGAAATTATTCCGTCCCGCCCCGGCGGGACTCTATAATTTTGATTTTTGATTTTTAAATTTTACATTTGAAACATGCCCGAACTCCCGGAAGTCGAGACGATCGCTCGTGACCTCAGACGCGGTCTTGTCGGCTTGACGATAAAAGATTTCAAGGTGGTTAATGAGAGGACGAGACGGGCTCGTCCGTTTTTAAATTTGGGAGAAAATGAATTCAGGCGTGCGCTTGTCGGCAGGATTGTAAAGCAGATCAACCGGCGCGCCAAGATGCTTATTTTTGAACTCAGCGGTGACAAGTACTTATTGGCGCACCTCAAGATGACCGGACAGCTGATACTGAAAAGACCGCGGGGGCGGCTGGTGGTCGGCGGCCATCAGATTACCGGAGTCGGTCTGGCATTACCGAATAAATTTACCCGCGCGCAGCTGGGTTTCAGCGACGGCAGCCGCCTGTATTTCAATGACATCAGGCGCTTCGGCTGGCTTAAAATTTTTGATAAAACAGGATTAGATAAAGAATTATCAAGTCTGGGACCTGAACCTCTGGAAAAAAAATTTACCGTTGTGAGTCTCGGGGAGATTTTGCGTCGCAAAGCCAGGACCACGGTCAAGCAGGCGATTATGGACCAGAAGCAACTGGTCGGTGTCGGCAACATATACGCGGATGAGTCATTATTCGCCGCCAGGATAAAGCCACAACGTCTCGCCGGCAGTCTGAAAGGAATGGAAATAGACCGCTTACACCGTGCCATCGGAGAAATTCTTAAGCTCTCTATCGCTAACCGTGGCACCTCCTTCAGTGATTACCGGGACGGACATGGACATCAGGGAAATTTCGTAAAATTGCTCAAGGTTTACGGTCGGGCCGGTGAGCCGTGCCCGGTTTGCGGCCGTCAGATCAAAAAAATGACGCTGGGCGGGCGAGGAACCCATTGGTGCGCCCATTGCCAGCGATAATTGTCGTCAAAGCTGAAAATATGGTACAATATAAATATTATTGACGAACATTTGTCAGCATTTTTGAATTTTTTAAAGAACGTAAGCTATAAATATAATCGGATGAAAAAAATAACCTACGTCATCATAGTGGCGGTTATTGCAGTATATATATTTTTTTTCGGACGGTATTTGCTTAACCTGATACACGAACAGGCCAATAAATCCACCAGCCAGGGTACGGCCAAAGAATCCATCTTGCTCGGTTCTTCCGCCGCGCTGACCGGTCATGCCAGCTTTCTCGGGTTGGAATACGTCAAAGGCGCCCAGCTTTATTTCAATGAAATCAATGAAAAGGGAGGTATAAACGGACGGAAAATCGTCCTTATATCTTACGACGATCAATACGACCCGGCCCAGACAGTCATTAATACCGGAAAATTCATCGAGCAGGACAAGGTTTTCGCCCTGTTTAACTATGTGGGGACGCCGACGACCGTCAAAGTCCTGCCGACCATCGAAACGACAAAGATTCCCATAGTCGGCATGTTTACCGGTGCAAACGCCCTGCGCGATCCGGTCAAGAGATATGTTTTTAATATCAGGGCTTCTTACTACCAGGAAGAGAAAGCTTTTATCAAGGGCATAGTTGAGGAACTGAAAATGGATCGGGTCGCTGTGATGTACCAAGATGACGCATATGGTTGGGACGGGCTGGAAGGCGCCAATCTCGCGCTGAAAGACTATGGCTTGAAGCCGGTGGCGATTGCGAGCTACGAGCGTGGCACTCTTAATGTAGAAGATGGGCTTAAAACGATCCAGGCGGCGAATCCACAGGCGGTAATGATGGTCGGCACCTACAGTCCGATGGCTAAACTCATCAAACTCGCCAAAGCATCAGGTTTCAAACCGCTTTTTCAGAGTGTGTCTTTCGTCGGTCCGGAAATGCTGTCCCAAGAGCTGGGCTCCGACGGCAACGGCGTAATCGTCACGCAGGTCGTCCCGCCGCCCTATGAAAAGAATCTGCTAATCGGCGTAGATGAATATACCACCCTTTTGAAAAAATATTACCCCGACAGCCGGCCGACTTTCGGCAGCCTGGAAGGCTTTATCAACGCCAAAATCGTAGTAGAGGCGTTCGACCGGGTGGGCGAGAATCTTGATCGGGAAAAATTCATCGAGGCGCTTGAGTCTATAAAAAATTATTCCTTGGGCATCGCTTCGCCGGTAAACTTCAGCCCGACCAACCATCAGGGGATGCAGCGGATCTATCTCACATATATCAAAAATAATAAATTTATCTTATTTTCAGACTGGCAGGAATTCAAAACTGAATATGACGCGATGTCCGCTATCGGCAATTAATCTATTTTAAAATAAATATTTCAACCCCTGCGGGTTGGCAGAAAAATATGAATGACAATCCAACGATGGCTCCCGAAATCGGCGCTAAAACCAAAATTGTCTGGGCTCTGTTGCGCCTGGCGATAGGCTGGACATTTTTTTGGGCTTTTTTAGACAAGCTGTTCGGCCTTGGATTCAAAACCTGTGTCAATTCGAAAACTATGGAGTATATGGGAGTACTTTGTGACAAAGGAACTTGGCTGACTGGCGGTTCACCCACCATGGGTTTCCTAAAATTTGCAACCAAGGGGCCGCTGGCGGGAATTTTTCAGAGCATGGCCGGCAACGGGTTCGTTGATTGGCTGTTTATGCTGGGCTTAGCTTTAATCGGTCTAGCCATGCTTTTGGGCGTCGGTGTCCGCATCGCAGGCTATTCCGGCGCCCTGATGCTTATTTTAATGTATCTGGCCGCTTCTATCCCGCCTGAAAATAATCCATTTTTGGATGAACATATAACCGAAGCGATAATCTGCCTCGGCCTCGCGAGCGTGCGCGCCGGCCGGTTCTGGGGACTCGGGCAATGGTGGGCGAATACGGCCTTAGTCAGGCGTTTTCCCATCCTGGAATAGATAAAGGACTTACGCGCTTACCGCTTCGTGCTCGGAACTAGCCCCTCACTCGCAAGCGGCACACGCGTAAGTCCTAAATTGATGATAATCATGCGTGAAACAAATCAATGATTGAAAATGTAGGGCAAAACGAAAATAAATTTTTTCCCGGCGGCAGCCTGAAGGAGGTCGTCGCGAATGAATTTCAGGATTTTTTCTATCTGGCTCCGCATCGCAAGGAGTTTTTTCTGATGGCCGGTTATTCGGTTTTGCTTTTGGGCGCGATCATGATTGCCGATTTCCAGAATTTTTTTGATACGCCAGGCAGCCGGATATTCTGGGCGCTCTTAGAACTTGGGTTCTATTTCGTCATCAGTGATTTTTTAAAACGGAAGCAGATTTTGGCGCCGCGCCTGCAATTCCTGATCGATTGCATTTTCTATTCTTCACTGATGCTCCAGGTAATCATTCTCACCGGCGGTTATGCCTCGCCGGTAGCTTTCACCCTGCTCTTCTTGACCTGTGTTTCAGCGCCCCTTTACGCCTCTCTCTGGGACACGATCATCTTCGTCACTATCGTCGCGCTGATTTACGGTTTTCTGGAGGTGATCCAATACCATAGCTTTACCACTATTTTTTATTTTCACCTGCTGGAAGGCCTATCCCTGGTCGTAGCTGCTGTCACTGTGAAGATTTCCTTGGACGCTTTCGAGAAAAAGGCCGCCGAACATCGCCTGGCAAATGAAAAATTGGCCCTGCTCAATCAACAGATCGGCCAATATAATGAAAAATTGGAGGTGGCGGTCAATGAAAAGACCAAGGAACTGCGCGAAGCCCTGGTCAATATGCAGGAAGGTGAGAAGGAGCTGAAAAAACAAAAAACCGCCATCTTGAATATCTTGGAAGATATGGAAGAGGAGCGGGCCCGTACCTTATTGGAAAAAGAAAAACTGTCCCGCATCCTGCAGTCCATCGGCGATGCCGTGTTTGTGGTGGATCAGGATAAGAAAATTATCATCTTTAACCATGTCGCGGAAAAGATTTCCGGCTATATTTCGGGCGAAGTCGTGGGCAAGAAATACGACAAGGTCATAAAATTCGTCTACGAAAAAGACCGGAAGCCCAACCGGACGGTGGACGAGGTGTTCGTGACGAAGCATATCATGGAAATCACCGGCCACACCGTACTCATCACCAAAGAAGGTCTGGATGTGCCGGTAGCGGATAGTGCCGCGCCGATATTGAATCCGAACGGCGAAATCGCCGGCTGCATCGTCGTCTTCCGGGACGTGACGCGTGATCGGGAAATAGACCGGCAAAAGACCGAATTCGTGTCTGTGGCTTCCCATCAGCTGCGCACCCCGCTGACCAGCATCAAGTGGTTTTTGGAAATGTTGATCGATGGCGATATGGGCAAGCTCACTGGCGAACAGATTGAAACATTGAAACAGATTTTTGAATCCAACGAACGGATGATTGATCTGGTCAACAAGCTTTTAAACGTATCACGCATAGAGTCCGGCCGGGTCAGAGTCGAGCCGAAGCTGACGGATATGAACGAACTGATCAAGAGTATCCAGGCGGAAATGGCGCCGCTCTCCGCGGTAAAAAAACTTAATCTGGAAATAAAATTGCCGAAGTTGCCGGAAATAAAGATCGATCCTAAATTAATCCGCGAGGTCATAATGAATTTTCTTTCAAACGCGATAAAATACACGCCGGACAGCGGCTCGGTAACGCTCGCCGCGGAAAAGGGCGAGACGGACATCGTTTTTTCAGTCAAAGACTCGGGGATCGGCATCCCGGTCGAACAGCAGAACAGAGTGTTCCACAAATTTTTTCGCGCCGATAACGCGGTCGCCGCTGAAACGGAGGGCACCGGCATGGGCCTGTATGTCGCCAAATCAATCATTGAATTATCCGGCGGCCGGGTATGGTTCGAATCGCGCCGGAACAAGGGTTCGATCTTTTTCTTCACTTTGCCGCTCGCCGGCAGCCAGAAAGTCGAAGGGGAAAAGGGCTTGATTTAGTCCAAGAGATAAGCGGTCGGTTTGTCATAATTTATCATATAAGCAACAAGCAAAAAGGAGGCGTAAATCGCTTTGGCTCCAAATGGTCAAGGCTAAACATATGAGTATCGATAAAAAAATTTTAATAGTGGAAGATGAGGCGTCTATAAGGAAGGCACTGACAAAGAAGTTGATGAATGAAGGCGCGGTCGTGTTTGAGGCGGGGAACGGCGTGGACGGCTTGAAAGTGTTAAAAAAGGAGAAAATCGAGCTGATCCTGATGGATATCCTGATGCCGCTGATGGACGGGGTGCAGATGCTCAAGGAGATGAAAAAAAACAGGAAATATGATAAGATAAAGATAATCATCCTGACCAACCTGCAGGAATATAATTCCGACCGGGAAGTGCTGGAACCGCATAAGGATAATTATCTCATCAAAAGCAATTATTCATTGGCGCAGATCGTGGAAAAGATAAAGAAGATGAAATAAGCGACAGATTGGTTATTTAAATTTATAAAAAATATGAATCAAAACAACGGAGCGCCGGCGGCGGAAGAAAAAGGCAAGAAAATATTGATTATTGAAGATGACCACAACCTTCAGGACGCCCTGAACCTGAAACTAAGCGCCAAAGGCTGGCAGGTAATACAGGCATTCAACGGCCAGGAGGGTCTTCAAAAACTTGATGCTGAAGACGTAAGTATCGTTTTATTGGATATAGCGATGCCGATCATGAACGGTTTTGAGATGTTAAAAAAACTGGCCGATGAGCATAAATTAGGCAAGTATAAGATTATTATCATTTCCAATTCCATTTACGAGCCCCTGCAAACTCCGGAGACCAAAGATCTGATCAAAGATCTTCCCTATATGATAAAAAGCAATTATACCCTGAGTCAGATAGTGGAGCGCGTTAAGACGTTAGCCGAAAAATAACAATAGGACTTACGTGCTTGCCGCTTCGCGCCAGAGGCAAAGCCCCTGGCTTACAAGCGGCTTTGGCCAATTTCTTCGTCTAGCCTCGCGGTTCTGGCCTTACCGTAGTTGACTACGGCTACGGCTTAAATCTAGGCTTTGCCTCGAACTTGGCTCAAACACGTAAGTCCTAAATAACAAACTATTTTATGCCAAAAAAAATACTGGTCGTGGAGGACGACAAATTCTTGCGCAAGGTCTATGAAAGTAAGCTGCCGAAGGAGGGCTTTTTGGTGATTTCGGCCACTAACGGGGAAGAGGGTTTGGCGGCGATAAAGAAAGAACTGCCGGATATCGTGCTTCTGGACCTGATTATGCCGGTAATGACCGGTTTCGAAATGCTAGAACAGGTGAATAAGGACAAGAGTTTATCCAAAATCCCGGTTTTAGTCCTGTCTAATCTGGGTCAGGATGATGACGTAAAAAAAGCGAAAGACTTGGGCGCCAAAGATTTTTTGATCAAATCCAACCTGTCTGTCAAAGAGATTATCGAAAAAGTGAAACAATATTTGAAATAAAACCATGGCAGTCGACAAAAGGAGCCGTTCCCAAAAATTTTTTTTCAACCTGAACCGCAACGAAGCGAAATATTTCTTTTTTTTCTTCGGGGTTTTCATGTTGAGCTGGCCGTTCCTCGTTTCTCTGGAAATTAAGGAGCAATCTTACCCGTTTTACTTTTATTTTTTCGTCTGGATAGCAATCTTGCTTTTGTTGATAAGTGCAAGCTACGCCAGAGACGAAGACGAGGATAATCAAGACCATGATTAATCAGCTTTTGGTGATCGAATTGACCATAGTTTATTTTATCGCTTTATTCGCGATCGCTTATTTAGTTGAAAAGAAAATTTCCCAGGGAAAGAAATGGCTGGATAATCCGCTGGTTTACGCGCTGGCATTGGCGGTTTACTGCACCGCCTGGACTTATTATGGCAACGTTGGACTGGCAGCTTCGAGCGGATTGTTGTTCGTCGCGGTCTATATCGGCCCGAGTCTTTTTTTCATCTTCTGGTGGAGCCTCCTGCGCAAGCTGGTCAGGATCAGGAATGAATATAACATAACCAGCATCGCTGATTTCATTTCCGCGCGCTACGGCAAATCCACTACCGTCGCGGCCATTGCCGCCGCCATCGCTTTCATCGGCATCGTGCCGTATCTGTCGTTGCAGTTGAAAGCGATCTTCAATTCATTCGCCTTTATCACTTCGGGTTATTATGCCAACAGTTCCGCTGCCGGGCAGATGGATCTGATCATTCTGATCGCCATCATCTTATTCGCCATCGTTTTCGGTTTTCGCAGCCTTGACCAGACCGAAAGGCACCCCGGCTTGGTCATGGTGGTCGCCATCCAATCGGTCGTCAAACTGATTGCTTTTTTGGCAGCCGGTATTTTCGTGGTTTATTTCCTGAATGACGGTTTTGCCGATATTTTTACGCAAGTGGCTAATAATCCGCTATTACTCGCGAACCAGAGAGCCGCCAACCCGAGCTATTCGCTTTTCATGGCATATTTGATCCTGTCCATGTCCGCTATCATCTTTCTGCCCAGGCAATTCCACATGGCGGTGGTGGAGAACACGAATGAAAAACACATCCGTCCGGCTCTTTGGCTCTTGTCTCTTTATTTCATTCTGATCACGCTGTTTGTGGTGCCGATCGCCCTGGTCGGGCTCCTGGAAGGGCATGGGGCACAGATGGGCGATATTTTCATCCTGTTGTTGCCATTGAAGCATGGCGCGATCTGGCTGTCGTTCCTGGTGTTCCTCGGGGGCCTCGCCGCCGGCACCAGCATGATCATGATCAGCGGCATGACGATTACCACCATGGTTTCCAACCACCTGATTCTGCCCTTGCTCGACAAGGTCAGAGTCCTGAATTTTTTACGCAAACACCTGCTTTTCCTGCGCTGGGCTTTGATTACCTTGATTCTGTTCATCGCTTACGCCTTTGAGGTGAAGATCGGCACCTCATACATGCTGATCAAGATCGGCATGATTTCTTTTGCCGCCGTATTGCAGTTCGCCCCGGCCATCATCGGCGCGCTTTATTGGCCTCGGGGCAACAAGACCGGCGCGATACTCGGCTTGGCATCGGGTTTCGCGGTCTGGAGTTACACCTCGCTATTCCCCGCCTTTATCAAAAGCGGCTGGCTCGACAACTCGATCCTGACCGATGGACCGCTCGGCATCAGATTCTTGCGGCCAGAGCACCTGTTCGGCGTGGCAAATCTTGATCCATTGGCCGGCGTCGTGCTGTTTACCATGCTGTTCAATATCGGATTTTATGTAGTCGGTTCATTATTGTCCGGCCAATCGGAAGAAGAGAAACGGATCGCTTATAATTTTTGCAATATTTTGAAAAAAGTTAAATTCGTGGCGAAAAGCTCGACGGGCGAAACTAAATTGATCGATGCCGTGAAAAAGAAAAAAATAATCAATGTAATTTTCAGCAAATATTTCAACGTGGCCGACGCGGAGCGCCTGACGAACGATTGTCTCGTCAAGGCAGGGATGGCGGGCAAGGACAAGATTACCATCCACGAATTGATCGAACTGCAGAATCGGGCGGAAAAGACCCTGGCGAGCTCGATCGGCGCGGCCGCTGCCATGGAAGCATTTATCAAGGACAGCTTGTTCGAGAAAGCGGAAAACGATAAACTGACCGAAATTTACACACAGATGGCGGCAGACCTCAAGCTTTCACCCAAAGAATTGAGCCAAAAGATAAATTATTACGTGGAAAAAGATAAGCTCTTGGGCAAACAGCAGACGGAGCTGGAGGTGCTGGTCAAAAACCGCACCAAGGAGCTGGAAGAGACCAACGCGGAATTGAAACGATTCAACGATCTGTCAATCGGCAGGGAATTGAAAATGATGGAACTTAAGGAAAAAATCAGGGAGCTGGAGAGCAGGGGATCTCAAGGATCGGCAACGTAGATAGTTTAGGCTGATATTAGGTAAAAATATTTGGCAGGATATTGTCTTGGGGTTTTTGTTATATTTTTGAAAATATGCTATAATTGTGAATAAGTTCAATCAATTGCTAATTGACAATTACGAATTACGAATAAAATAATAAGCTTAAAATAGACATTTAACAACTTTAATATATTATTAATTTTATTAATTCTATGAAGCAAACAAAACAGGGCCGCGGCTTCACCTTGCTGGAACTGCTGATCGTCATCGCCATCATCGCGATTCTTTCGGTCATCCTGGTTCTGGTCTTGAACCCGGCAGAAACACTTAAGAAATCGCGCGACGCGCAAAGAATCTCCGATCTTTCCACGGTTAAGACGGCCTTGGGTCTGTATCTGACCGCGACCACTACGCCTTATCTGAGCGGAGCAGCAACAAACGGAAGATGCGTTGACGGGGCAACAAAGGCTTTATTTATAAGTACCACGGGTGTTGTTGGAACGTATGCGACCGGGACATTGCTGATCAGCTCATCAAGTACTACGGGGGTTGATTCAACCGGCTGGATACCGGTGAACCTTTCGTCTTTGACCGGCGGCTCTCCGATTTCAAATATGCCGCTGGATCCGGTCAACACGACCGCGGCGACGACTGGCGTATCGGACAGCGATCTGGTTTATCGCTATGCCTGCAAATCCAGTCCTCTCGGCTTTGAGATAGACGCTCAATTGGAGAGCTTGGCCTATACCGTTGAGGACAACAAAAGATCCAAGGACGGCGGAAACAACGCTTTGATTTATGAGGTCGGTACCGACCTGACTACTTTCCAGTAATTCGCAACTTGTTCATAAAAACAGTCTCGCCATTACGCGGGGCTGTTTTTTTTGTTATAATTAATGGAAGGGTCATGTCATAACCTCTGGTAGAAAATTTAATTTATGTTGAATCTTGCTTCTGAAATCATAGACTTCACGCCCCCGTTAGTCATCATGTTTTATGTTTTTGTTATATTCTCTTATGTCGCGGCCGGCACGAGAACAAAGACAAATATCAAAATCGGCACGATCGCACTGCTTTTCGTATTTATTGCTGTGGCTCTCCTGCAAACGTACGCGCAATACAGCGTTTGGCATAATGACCCGGTGTCTAAAAGTTTCCTGCCGCCAACCACGCCGATTACTTATTTTCTGCAGTATTCTTTTACCCATTTTTGGTTTAGCAGACTGATCAGCATCGCGTTCAGTCTGTTATTTTATCTGTTTCTGCGGCTGCTCGCCAAACGCCGTCCTTGGCTATTTTTGGACGGGGAAACGGAATTGGGTTTCGTCTGTGCCCTGATCGCCGGTTGGCCGGGGTTTGTAGTATTTTTGCCCCTGGTTTTCATCGCCGCGCTCCCGTGGACGATTTTCCGGCAGTATGTGTTGAAACAAGAGCGAACAACCCTGGGGCCGGCGTTTCTGCTGGCAGCGGGAGTGGTGTTGTTGGCGGGTGGTTGGTTGATAGCCAGGTTGGGGTTGGGGGTGTTGAGAATATAATACAAGAGTTTATAAACTCTAAATTCTAATATCTAAATCCTAAACAAATTCAAAATTCAAAAAATGAAATTCAAAACGAATCTGTTTAATATTTTGAATTTTGGTAATTTGAATTTGTTTAGAATTTAGGATTTTGTATTTAGAGTTTTTTGGATTTTATATCTAATTATGTTATAATATGTCTATAACTTTCGACTAGCGACTTTAGGCTTTTTACTACAAATTCGTGCACATTAAGGAGGGAAAATTCAAGGAACTTTTGCTTGAATCCGGGTTGATTGACGCGGGCGTTTTTGATTCGGCAAAAGAAGAGGCTTTTAGGAGCGGCCAGCAGATCAGCGAAGTGTTGATCGGCAGGGAAGACATCACCGAAGACTATCTGATCGAGCTGCTCCAGCCTTATTTCGGCGTGCAGACAGTCAACTTGAAGAAAGTGAGCATACCGCAGGACACTTTGTTTTTGCTGCCTGAAACCTATGCCAAATCGAACGGGGTGGTGTTGTTCGCTTACGATGCGGATAAGAAAGAAGCCAAAATGGCTATGCTCGATCCGCTGGATTACGACACCATCGAGTTCGTGCGGGCCAAGCTCGGCATCTGGGTGGAAGTATTTTTGACGACCCACAGCAGCCTGCGCTTCGGGCTGAAGCAGTATAAGAAAAAGATCGGCGAGGACTTCAACCAGATCATTGAGGAATACATCAAGAAATCTTTCAATCTTTCAGGCGAGACAGACCTTTCAAAAATGGCGGAAGCGGTGCCGGTGATCACGATACTCGACAGCATTTTGGAAAATGCGGTGTCGCTCGGCGCCTCCGATATCCATTTCGAACAGCTGCCGAAGAAACTGTTGATCCGCTATCGCGTTGACGGCATTATGCAGGAAATCCTCAGTCTGCCGAAAGTAATCTCGCCGATCATGGTGGCGCGGGTTAAAATTTTGGCGAATCTGCAGATCGACGAGCATCGCGTGCCGCAGGACGGCCGTTTCCATTTTGAGATGGAAGAAGGCGGCAAGATCGATATCCGCGTCAACGTGATGCCGGTCTTGAACGGGGAAAAGGTGGAGATGCGTCTCTTGAAGAGCTCGACCCGGCCGTTGTCCTTGAACGAACTCGGGCTGTCCGACGAGGCGGAAAAGATCGTTTTTGACGAAATCAAAAAACCACACGGCATGATTCTGGTGACCGGCCCGACGGGCCATGGCAAGACCACCACCCTGTATTCGATTTTGCATCTATTGAATACCCCGAAAGTTAACATCACCACCATCGAGGATCCGATCGAATATGAGGTCGCCCGTATCAACCAGACGCAGGTCAACGCGAAAACCGGCATTACCTTCGCCAACGGCCTGCGGAGCCTGATGCGCCAGAATCCGGATATCATTATGATCGGCGAGATCCGTGACAATGAAACGGTGGATATCGGCGTGCACGCCGCGCTGACCGGCCATCTGGTGCTTTCGAGCCTTCATACCAACGACGCGGCTTCGGCCATACCGCGCTTACTCGACATGGGGGCGCAGGCGTTTTTGCTTGCCTCGACCATCAACTTGATCATCGCCCAGCGCCTGGTCAGAAAAATCTGCACTGCCTGCGTCGAGTCCTATAAACCTTCATCAATCACTACCAACATAATCAAGGCTCAGCTTAAATCGATCGGCAAAGAGACTTCGTCGAAAAGCCTGATTCCTGAGATGCTTTTCCGCGGCAAGGGCTGTAAGATCTGCGGCAATTCCGGCTTTACCGGCCAGATCGGCATTTATGAAATTTTCCAGGTGGATGAGGCGGCGAAAAAACTGATTTCGCAGACCGTTTCGGGAGATCAGCTGAAAAAACTGGCGATGGCTGAAGGCATGACCACCCTATTCGAGGACGGCTTGTTCAAGGTGGAAAAGGGCCTGACGACGATTGAGGAAGTGTTGAGGGTGGTGAGGGAGTAAAGGGAATTTTAGATTTTGGATTGCCGATTTTGGAATTAAACTCGGAATCAAATCTAAAATCCGCAATCTAAAATCCAAAATATTACAATATGCCCATCTATTCATACGAAGCCACGGACAAGGACGGCGAGGAAATCGTCGGCGAGATCAATGCGACTACCGAGGCGGAAGCGGTCGGTGCTTTGGCGCGGAAAAAATTAGCCATTTCCCTGATCAAGGAAAAAACCGCGAAGAGCGCAAAAGGTCTGGAAGTCCATCTGTTCGAGCGTTTCACCACGCTTGACCGCATAATCATGGTGCGCAATCTGGCGGTGACCATCAAGGCGGGCTTGTCGATCCTCGAATCGCTGGAAATCCTGATCAATGACGCCAGCAAGAAGATAATCAAAGAAATATTGCTTTCGGCTAAAGGCAACGTGCAGAACGGCCAGCCCTTTTCCAAGACTTTTGATGATTACAAAAAGCTTTTCCCGCCGATATTCGTCGGTATGGTGAAAGCGGGTGAGTTGTCCGGCGAGCTGGATAAGAGCCTGGAAGAGTTGTCGGCCCACATGAACAAGGAATACGCTCTAGTCAAGAAAGTGAAATCAGCGCTGGCCTACCCGATCGTCTTATTGCTCGCTTCGTTCGGTATCGTCGGCCTGCTCCTTGGGTTCGTGCTGCCGCGTCTGACCAAGACGTTCGCGCAGAGCAATATGGAGCTGCCGGCGGTGACGCGCGGGCTGATCTATCTTTCCGATCTGGTCAGCTACAGCTTGTGGCTGGATGCGGGGCTGATCGCCGCGGTCACGTTGTTTTTTACCACCTTCCGGAAAACCTCAGCCGGCCGAAAGTTTTTTTCCGGCCTTGTCCTTAAATTGCCTGTAGCCAAAAATCTGTTCAAGAAAGTCATTCTGGTGCGTTTTACCAGGACCTTGGGCAGTCTGGTGGCGAGCGGGCTTTCGATCGTGGAAGCGCTCGAACTTTCCAGCCATGTGGTCGGCAATTATTATTATGAAACCGCGGTTGCCGAATCGATCAATGATATCAAGAACGGTATCCCGCTGTCCGAATGCCTGAGACGGCATCCAGACCTGTTTCCTAATTTTCTGACCAGTCTGATCACGGTCGGAGAGAAGACCGGTACCCTGGAGTCGGTGCTGAAGACATTTTCGGATTTTTATGATGATGAGGTGGATGGCTCCCTGAAAGACCTGACTACCTTCTTGGAGCCGGTGCTGCTCTTGATCATGGGTCTGATCGTCGGTCTGATCGCCATCGCGATCCTGATGCCGATCTATCAGATGGTGGGGAAGTTTGTTTGAAAATGCAAAAATCAAAATGCAAAAATCTCGCCGCCAAGCGGGATTCCGATTGCGGGAAAAATGACAATCTAAAATTCAAAATTATTAATTCATTTTACATTTTTCATTGTCATTTTGCACTTTGATTTTTACATTTTACATTTTCACGTGGCAAGAAATTACAACAAGGGATTTACATTATTGGAGTTGATGATGGTCATCGCCATTCTGGTGATTCTCGCCACTATGGTCAGCGGCTATTATCAGAATTATCAGAAAAATACCCAGCTTGAGAGTACCGGCAAATTGATAGCTTCAAGCTTGACGAAAGCGCGGGACAAGGCGATGGCCGGTGAAGCCGACAGGAATTGGGGGGTGCACTTTGTCAACGGCGGTGACGATTATTATGAATTATTCTCCAGTCCGACCGATTACTCAAGCGCGTCCAAGACGATCAGCGAGACGATATTTTTAGATAGTGGGGTGAGTTTTTCCAATCCGGCCGCTGGCGCGAGCACGACAGCGGTCTTTACGAAAATTTCCGGCACCAGCACCGCGGCAAGCATCGCGCTTATCTCCAATTTCGGCGGCACCAGTACGATTTCGATTTCTGAACAGGGGAGGGTGGAGTAATCATGTAGTTACTCCCTCTCCTGGCCAGGAGAGGGTCGGGGTGAGGTAGAGAAATACGGTTATCGTTATCATGTGATTTTTTAAAATATATATTTGAGCCAGCATTTTTCCACCTCATCCTGTCCTTCTCCTGCCCAGGAGAAGGAACGACGCTAAAAGAAATATCATGAAATTAAAGATTAATTTTTGTATATCCAAAGTTGTTAGAGATAATCAGGGTCAATTGCTTTTGGAAATTTTGATTGCGGTGGGGGTGGCGGCGGTGGTGCTGTCGATTGTTTCCCAGCTGGTTTTAGTCAGTCTTAATTCCAACAAGGCGACGGTGGAAAGCACGATAGCGGAAAATCTAGCGCAGGAAGAGTTCAAGGCGGTGGAGGCGATCGCTTTTTCCAAATGGCAGAACCTTTATAATCTGACCAAGGCGAGTTCCAGCCATTATTTTGCTACCTCGACTGCGGGCGACTGGGCCACCTCGACCGGTGATGAGATCGTCAGACTTAACAGCTTAAGTTTCACCCGTTATTTCACTATCGCCAACGTTTGCCGGGACGATGTATCGCGCGCGATCATCACCACTGCCGGTGTTCCCCCCTGTACCGCCGGAAACTCAGATGATCCTTCTACCCAGAAAATCACCGTGACCGTCAGCTGGGCCGGAGGCAGTCTGACCAGGAGCGACCATCTGACCCGCTGGCGGAACCAGACTTGCGTCCAGACCAGCTGGAATTCAGGCGGCAGCACCGGCACCACCACCTGTCCGGCGACTTATTATGACACTAAGGATGCTGAGATAGATGCGAGCGTGCCGGGCAGCATAATGTTGCAGGCGAACTAATCAATTAACAATTACGAATTACGAATTACGAATTACATCTCGATGCTAAATAAACAAAATAAGATAATAATAATCGCAGGCATAATTGCAATAACCATCGTAGTTTTCGGGGTAGTGGTTTGGTGGCAGGTGGATTTAAATGATAAAACCATTGTGCCTGCGGCCGTGCCGGCGGAAAAGCCGGACCAAAAAATTACCGCGGCTGATGCATATGTCCTGGCTTTGGCAAAAGCCAAAGAATGGGATCCAGTCGCAAAACTTTCTAAAATCAACTCGGCAGCGGAGAATACCAGCTCGCAAGGCAAGGCCGACAGCTGGGAGCTCTTATACACCTCGGAAAACAAAACAGGCCTGGCTTATCGGGTAAACATCGCTGATAAAAGCATCGTTGACAGCGCCGAGGTGCCGTTTTACGGCGCTGGCGGAGAGTTGCCGCAGAATTTACTTACGAGCGAGGAAGCGATCAGCCGCGTCCGACAGATCAGCGGCTATGAAAATGAACCGATAATTTCCGTGGAAATGATTTATGATGCTCCGGCAAAGCTCTGGTTTTGGGGCGTCAAGACCGGTAAAGGCACAATTACCGTTAATGCCCAAAAATAAAGGGGCTGCAATTTCGAACGACAGCCCCGTAATAATGCAACAACGAATATGGAAAGACCGAATAAAAAAATACTCATAATCATAACTTGCGCCTTGGTGTTATCATTGGCAGCTAATTTTTTCGGTTTATTTTTATATTTTTCTGCCGACAAGCAAAACAAACTCTCAAGCGCTGCGAAATATCCGCTACTCAATCCAACGCGCGGCTTGGTCAATAAAGAAGACCTGATCGTCAACATCCAGCCCTTGAGAGATGAGTTTAACAAATTTGAAGGCAATAACAACGTCTCCATCTATTTTGAATATCTTAACACCGGAGCAAACATCTCCGTAAACAAAGATGCTGAATTCTGGCCAGCCAGCTTGCTGAAGGTTCCGGTAACCATGGCGGCAGCCAAGAAGATAGAGCTGGGGCAATGGCGCTGGGACAATAAATTGGTGCTGATGTCGGGAGACAAGGATGAAAAGTTCGGGACTCTCTACAAGCAGCCGACCGGCTCAACTTATACCATCGAAGAACTGGTCCGTCGAGCCCTGGCTGATTCGGACAACACAGCTAACTTTATCCTGGTGAGGAATCTAGAGCTTAGAGAAATAGAGGACGTCTATGATCATCTCGGTACCAGTGAATTTTTTTCTAAAGCGGGAAATATCGGAGCAAAAAAATATTCAGCTAATTTCAGAGCGCTTTATAATTCTTCATACCTTTCGGAAGAATATTCGCAAAAATTGCTGGATGATCTTTCCCAGACTGAATTTGACGAGTATCTGAAAAGCGGACTCCCCGAAAGTATCACCTTCGCCCACAAGATCGGCGTTGCCGATGACAGGAAAGTGTATATGGACTCCGGCATCGTCTATGTACCGAACCGGCCGTATCTTTTAACCGTAATGGTTAGCGGGAAAGAGAAAAAGGAGGCTGAAAACCTGATGAAAATCATCGCTGAACAAAGCTTCAATTACGTTAACAGCTATAAAGAAAATTAAACCAAATGCACCAGGGACGCAGAAAAATATTCAGATTACTGATAACATTCCTGATAACAGCGGGAATGGTTTTTTCAAACGGTTCATTTTATTTGTTGTCCGCATTGGTAAATTCATATATAGATACCCGGGGAATCGTGGATAAGATCTGGCTGGTTCAGAGCCAAAAGAATCCGGAAATTGTGGATAAATATCTGTCATTGCGCGACCTGCCGGATAAACTCCTGATTCATGAAGCTAAGGCGGCGTTTACGGCACGGACGGAAACGGCCGCCAATGGCGGTACTGCGATCACCAGTTTAGCTTGTAATAAGCCGACCGGCACCGCTCAAAACGATATTATGTTTGCTTGGATAGGTTATCGCACTACCACCGGTGGCGCCAACATCAATTCCGTGCCGACCGGCTGGACAGTGCTCGCAAGTTCAACCGCCACTTCGGATAAATATTATTTGTATTATAAAGTAGCCGGCGCGTCCGAAGGTACGAGTTATACTTGGGGCGTCTCAAACGGCGGCCGGATCGCTATCACCATTACGACCTATTACGGCGCTGATTTTGATCCGGCCAATCCGATTGATGTAGTTTCCAGCACCGCTTATCGCACCAGTAATACCTCGCTTATCGCCGCCAGCATGAATGTTACGGCGGCCAACTCGCCTTTGATTTTTTTCGGCGGCGCATATACTACCACCGTCAGAACCTTCACCAAACCCTCCGTACCGACGACAGGCTGGGTAGAAGACTACGATGCCGGCAATACCACCTCCGATTATTCTCGTACCATTGATAGTTTTATCTGGAGCGGTTCCGGCGCCACCGGCGCTATGGCGGCCACCATTTCAGCCGCCTTGACGACCAAACACGCTTTTGCAGTCGCCTTGAATCCGCCTAACTTAGCTCCCACCCTGTCAATCTCCCAGCCGGACGGAGTGAGCGATACGGTGGCGGAAAATTCTACTTATAATATAACCTATTCCTTGGCCGATGCTTCAGATGTCGTTACCGCCAAGTTTTTTTATGATACGAACGCCAGCGGCCTGGACGGTACGGCCCTAAGCGGCGCCTGCGCCTCAGCCGCTGAAGGCGCGGGCGTGACCTGTTCCTGGGATACCACCGGCATCAGTCCGGGCAGTTATTATATCTATGCCACCAGCACTGACGGCGTTAATCCGGAGGTAAGCGCCTATTCGTCCGGCACGATCACTATTGACGACGCGCCGACACTTTCAATCTCCCAGCCTGACGGTACCGCAGATACGGTATATGTAGGCGATGCTTATAATATCACCTATTCTTTGGCCGACACCGACGATGTCGTTACCGCCAAGTTTTTTTATGATACCAACGCTAGCGGCCTGGACGGTACGGCCTTGAGCGGTGCCTGCGCCGCTACCGGCGAAGCTACCACGACCTGCGCTTGGGATACCACCGGCATGACACCCGGCAGCTATTATGTCTATGCCACCAGCACCGACGGTCTTAATGCACAAGTGAATGACTATTCGCCGGGCACGATTACCATTAACGCGGTCACGCCGGATGCGACGAGTTATACGGTCAGTGAATCGGCCTTGAATTACGCTAACTGTGCTACAACCGGCTGCGGCGGCCGTCTCACCCAAACCGTCACCTTGTCCGGAACTCTTTTTGGCTCCTCAGTCACCAATAAAGACACTTGTACGGCTGGCACAACCAACGGTTGCATACGGATCGGCAATTATACCGTGCCGGCAGCTAATGTTTCAACCTGGAATTCGACGCAGATCGTCTTTACGGTACCAGCGGCGATTTCCGTTTACGGCGGCTCAGCCACGACTTGCGGCGCCAGCGGTTCGGGCGTTTGTGTTACCCAGAATGGCGTCAACGATACAGGCGGAGCGCTGGAGTTTTGGGTGTTTCCGAATATTACGTCAGTTTCACCTTCGGGGGCAGGCGAGGGCAAGGAAGGGGACAGCATAACAATCAGCGGCAGCCGTTTTAACACCTCCGCCGCCACCGGCACGGTGGTTTTTCAAAATTGCGCCGCGGGCGACGTTGCTGCAACCATCACCTCCTGGAGCGACACCGCCGTGGCAGTAACCGTGCCAACCGGTATTGCCGATGATGACGATGCCTGCGATATTAAACTGACCCGCGCCGCCGGCACCGGCTCCAAAACCGCCAGCTCAACCAATTTTGTGGTTTTACCCCAAATTGATAGCATTGCGGCTATCGCCGCGAACGCCGGCCGGACTTATGATGCCGCCGACACTGACGGACTGATCATGCTCATCGGCAGGCATTTTGGCACCGCCGGTTCAGTAACCATTCTTGGTTCTGCCGGCGCGCAACATGCTTCTGCCGAAGGGCAGTGCAGTTTCGGCGCTTACCGCGCTACCACTACCTGTCGCGAGGTGCCTAATGTTGCCGGCTATACCGGTAATGTGGTAATAACTCGCACCGCTGACTCCAAAAATCATACCTATGCCGGAACTTTCAGTATTCTGCCCCGCATTACCGGATTCAACCCCGCGAGCGGCACCTGGGACGATGCGATTACGGTGCAAGGCAACCATTTTTGTCAGAACGGCGGTTCCTGTCCGACCGGTTTTGACGGAAGCAATAAGGTGACTTTTACCTCCGGTTTGGACGCGACAGTCTTTACTAGCTGGACCGACAATTCTATTGTCACGGCCATTCCAACCAATGCCGTTACCGGCAATGTGACGGTAACTTCCAATACCTATATTTCCAACGGTTCAAGCACTGTCGTGATCAGCCCGGTACCAAGCGATCCGACCGCAATGGATCAATTCAAAGATGCCGGCCTGACGCAAGTAATCGCGGTTGGCGGTGTGGCCAGTTCCGGCTTGGTGTATCTTAAAATGACCATGCAGGCGGGTGTATCCGGCGGCACGCTCTATCCGCAGTTTGAAGTGACCCCGGCATTGGATAGTTTCGTCTGCGGCGCCGGCGCCTGCGGCTCGGCAATAGAAGGTATCGGCCACGCCGGAGCCGGTCCGGTAACCGGTACAACCTCAACCTCCACGGTTGACGATGTTTATCACTGGCAGGCGCGGGTCAGGCATAACAAGGGAGGGGTGGATTATTACAGCGCCTGGGTGGCCTTTGGCGGCAACGGCGTCAATGCCACCGATTTTCAGATCGATGCCACCGGTCCGGGCATTACTTTCCCTGGTGCCAACACCTGCGCCGACGCCGCGACCAGTTTGCTCTCTAACAGCGCTACTATCAGCTGGAATTTAAGCGAGAACGGCGACGGTCAGCTGGAATACGCCACCAGCTCCAGTTTAACTAATAGTGTTTTATATCCGGCACCGCCGGAAGCCAGCGCAGGATCGCACGCCATTAGCCTGTCTAACCTTGATTCCGGCACGACTTATTATTTCCGGGTGAAGTCGGTGGACGGATCAGGTAACCTGAGCCAGCGGCCGGCAAATTCACCTTTCTGTTCCTTTACCACCTTGAGTGTTACCGATCCGGGCAAAACGACGATTTTTTACATTAATGGTACCACTGGTGCTGTAAGCTCATACACCAGCTCAAATTTCTTGGTCCATATTCCGGAAGCGGTTTATGAAATTAAGAGCGCTTTTGTGGAATTGACCGGCGTTACCGCGGGTGCCGGCACTAATAATATGGATGTGAGCGTTAATGGCCTGGCCACCTCCACTTACGCAATTGCCGCCGGCGAAAGTTTTTTCCGTATCTTATATCCGGTAGCCAGCTCAACCATTACAATTGATCCATCAACGAATACTCTGGGGATTTCCCCGAGTATGAGTACCAATATAGTTTCCGCGCAGATTTATGTCACATACAGTTTTGAACCCTAAGAATCAGTGAACAGTGAACAGTGAACAGTGAACAGTGAACAGTGAACAGAGTCACACTTAGTTGTCATTGCGAGGAGCACCAGTGACGAAGCAATCTCAGGTTCATTACACGAGATGATAATATAATAAGCAGCTTGTTATATTAACCGGAGATTGCTTCGCTCCTTCCTGCCTACCTACCGGCAGGCAGGTCAGTCGCTCGCAATGACAAATATAATTATGTTTAAAAAGATTAAATACTTAGGAATAATATTGTTGCTTGGAGTATTTTTTTTAATCTTTAGGCAATCAACCGTCGAGGCCGTGGACCAGAGCCGGACGGAGGAGTTTTTTGCTGGTGCGTTTCCGGCACAAGTAACGAGCGCTACCAGCACAGATTTTATCATCTATATAGGAAATAGTTTGAATGGTGTGACTGATCCGGTAAAGTCGGCCTATTTTCTTGTTTCAGGCGTCTATACCGGCGCCGGCAGTCTTGAATTGAAAATCGACGATGACGCAGCCACTGCCAAGACTTTTGACCTGCCGAGCGTCACCTCCGCCACCGCTTTCGAGTTTTTGTATAAAGACGATTCGGGGAAAATCAACCCCACGAGCGCGGGCGAGTATGCCTACACCCTTAATTTCAATCCGAGCGGGGTGACCATTTCCGGCCTGTCCGCACGGGTTGAAATAACTTATCGATTCGCCGAAGTCGCTTGTCCGGACGGAACGGCTGACAACGAAAAAACTAAACATCAGGATTTTTTTGTCACCGCTTTTACACAGCAAGTTTCTGCGGCTACCAGCGCACCCTTTATATTCTATATCGGTGACAACCTTGCCGGTGTTACGAGTACGATCAAATCGCTTTATTTCAAAGTTTCCGGCGTCTATACCGGCGCCGGCAGTCTTGAATTGAAAATCGACGATGACGCAGCCACTGCCAAGACTTTTGACCTGCCGAGCGTCACCTCCGCCACCGCTTTCGAATTTTTGTATAGAGACGATTCGGGAAAAATCAATCCGGCAAGCGCGGGCGAGTATGCCTACACCCTGAATTTCAATCCGAGCGGGGTGGTGATCTCGGGCCTGTCCGCCAAGTTGTCCGAAACACACCGCTATAAACCCCCGGCTTGCGGCGGCGCCTATCCGGCTTTCGGCGATCTGACCTCCGCGGTTTTTGACACCACCGGCGAAGCCGGCGGGCCGGCATACAATTCCATCATGTGGCAGGGGACACTCGGCAACGGCACGGAAGGCAAAGTCAATTTCCGGCTGGCAACATCCGATTCGGAGTCAGGACCCTGGGCTGATTCCGACTTCTATGGCGGTTCAACCTGCGCATCGGGCGATTGGTTTACCGCCGGCCCGGATACACCGATAGAGTTAGGTTGTTTTACGCGATTTAATAATAAGCGTTACTTCAAGTACAAGATCCGCGTCTGCTCCAGCGCCGACTGCGCTACCATGGGGAGTTTCACGCCGCAGATTAATGAGGTGGTGGTGAGTTGGAGCCCCTAGATTAGTTTAAAGTCCAAAGTCTAAAGTTAAAAGTGAACAACTAAAATAGATATTAAAAATTTTGTCATTTAAAATTATTTTAAAACTTAAAATTTTAAATTTAAAATTATTGAACTCCAAGGGTTTTACCTTGCTTGAGCTTTTGATCTATATCGCGATTCTGGCAATCATTACTTTGGTGATCGCTAACGCGTTCATCATGCTCAATCGCAGCCGCGGCCAAGTCGAGGCGAAAAACGAAGTCAGTTCCAATCTGCGCTTCGCCCTGGAAAAGACCAGGAGGGAAGTAGTGACTGCGACAAACCTCATTACACCCGCCGATAAGAATACCAGCTCCAGCTCCCTGGCGCTGGCCGCGGGCGGCGATACCATAAGATATTTCGCCTCCTCCAGCCAATTATTCAGGCAGGTGAATGCGAACGCGCCGGAGCGGATTACCGGGTCAAATGTAAAGATCGATTCGATCAATTTTAAGCGACTGGAAAATACCAACACGGTGCTGAAAAAGAAACGGGTGAGCGTCGAGATCAGCTTGGCCGTTTCCTACAACAGCCTAAGCCCTGATTGGCAATATAGTGCGAGTGATAAGACGACTGCTGAGTTATCATCCGATCTATGACAGGACTTACGCGCTTGCCGCTTCGCGCCAGGGGCAAAGCCCCTGGCTTGCAGACGGCTTTGGCCAATTTCTTCGTTAAAGCCTGCGGTTCGGCCTCACCGTAGTTTACTACGCTTCCGGCCAAATCCTCGGCTTTGCCTCGAACTTGGCTCAAACGCATAAGTCCTATATGAGTATGGATACTAACAATCAATCAGGAATCGCTTCTTTGCCCACGGTAATGGTTTTATCATTGATGATAATCGTCATCGGCATTTTGATCACCACCTTGAGCTTCAATGAGAATTCAACCGTGGCGAGTTGGAACAAATCGGCGCGCGCGCTTTCTTACGCTGAAATGGGAGCAAAGGATGCACTCATAAAATTGGCGCGCAATAAAAACATTGCCACTTCGACAGAGCTCAGCCTGGTTACCGGAGGTTGTCTCTCTCCTTTTGCCGGTTGCGCTTCGACGACGATTGCCACCAGTTCGGGTAAAACCATAATAACCTCCACCGGTCAGGTGGAGGATGTTTATAGAAGAGTAGTGGTTGAATCCGAAGTTGACGCGGGCGGACTGATATCATCTTCAACCTGGAGAGAGATTCAGTGATTTTACCTGGCACGGGGCGAACCCAGGAGTATTTCTAAATCATATTCTCCTGCTTCCGGCAGGAGATTTTCTATATACTCAAAACCATTTTCCGTCAGGACTGACTTGATTGCTGTCCAACCGGAATCATTTGCCAGAACAGGCGAAATATTAATAGTGGTCGTAGCCAGGACGGGCGAATGGTTGCCGATGTTTGCGACTGGCCAGCCTGCCGCTTCTAATTCAGTTTTTACCTTTCCGGCCAAACCGGGCGTTTTGGTGCTGTTTAAGATGGAAATGGCCAGCGGCACGGTGCTGGTGCTTTCAGGCTGCAAGCCGCTTGAGCTGGCGTTATCCGCAGTCGAGGTGGCGGCGGTTGAGCTAGCGGTCATTTCCGGCTCAGCGGTGATGGGAGCTTGAGGCGCGGCATACGGCGTCAATTTGAATTTTTTTTCCAAAAGGCCATAACCGGCCATATCCAATATGGGTTGATTCTGTCCGCCGGCCAGCTTCTCGTCCGTAGACAGTATCAGGTTAAGTTCTTTGGTAAAAAATTTTAAGCTGAAAAATAAAAAAAGAAAAATCATACCAAAGAATATCAGTAAGATGGCCGGATAAGCGATCTTTTTCGGATCAATTCTCTTTATTTGTTTAATCTTGTTCTCTAACATATAAGTTTCCGTTCATAGTAGCGGCTATCTTGCCGCTCAAACCGCTTTCGCCATCGGCACTGATATCGAGAGTTTTCAGTCCGGCAAAAAACTGTAATTTTTCAAAATCCTTGAGATAATTGATCAAGGTATTTAGATTTCCGTCCGTAACGGAGAGTTGATAGGCAAAGCGGTCGACCGGCAATTGGCCTTCGGTTTTTGGCAATATTTCCGGCGCCCCCATGCCAAGCGAGCTTTTGAGGCCGTATTTGCGGCTCAGGCTGTCCACCGAATCGATGAATGGAGCAGTGTCGTCGATGTAAGGCAATCCCGCTTCAACTTTGGTTAGCCAACCCTGGTCAAGCCTGGAGAGCTCCTCTCTGGTTTTCGCGGCATTCAGGTCTCGGTTGTTCAAGTTGTAGGAAATAATTTTTTTCTCCTGGATTTTTTGGCTGATCAATGTGATCTTTTTTTGGAAAAACGCCACCGCCAACCAAGCGACTGTCGATACGGCGATCATTACGAGCAGATCCAGTGCGATTTTTATGATTATTTTTTTCCTGGTCATTGGTTCAGGTTGAATTGATTAGGATCGGCGAGGTTAAAACTAACCATAAACGGAATGTCATTCTTTTTTTCGAGATTGGTCTGCGGCAGGATGATATCCTTGAATTCAGGCGTCTCGTCCAGATTTTTTTTGAAGGCTTTCAGCGTCGGACGATCCTTACTCACGCCGACCAGCGTGATCGGGGAAGTCACGCCGTTGGCGGTAAGGTCGGTTATGGTCAATCCCGGGGGCAGAGTCTTGTTTACCAAGGTGAGCAGTTTTGACCAGCTGATCTCTTCTTTGGCAAGCGTTGAAGTTTGGCTGATGCGGCTGTTATATTTTGCCGCCGCACTTTCTAGCTCGGTCGCGGCACCCTGGTTCGGGCGGGCGGTAATCACGGTTATTTGTTTGTTGAAATTTTCTTCGATCCGTACGACCAACAGCCAGGTGCCGGCGTAAGCCAGGATAAAAAACGCGGATATCAAGAGGGTTATTTTTGTTAAAAAATCAGCGAAGGTAAGCGCTTTTTTTTGTTCATAGGCTTCCTCGGTACCCGATTCCAAGAGGCTGATCAGATTATCATCGGCACGGGGTATCAGGCCGCGCAAGCTCGCCCCGAGGGCTACCGGCGGAATCGTATCGACGGTCGGCAGCTCAGAAACCTCAAGACCGTTTTTCAGCGATAAGAGCGAAGAGCTTTCCTCGCGGCTGAAATTACCGAGCAGGATGATCTTAACGAGCGGACTGTCTTCAATCTCGAAATAATCGCGGATGCGCGATGCCTCGCTGCCGAGGCTCGAGCGCAGCCGTTCGCGCGGAAGACTGCGCAGAAAACGCACTGTTTTATTCTTGATGACGGAAAAAATAAAATCGGTCGAGTTTTTTTCGATCACCATCACCGCCTGGCCGGCCGGTAAGGTAAGTGCTCGCGCCAGGCTCATCTGGTGATATTCGATCGCCAGCACTTTTAATCCGCAGGATTCTATCGGCACCACAAGATCGTTTATACGCGCACGGTCTGCCAAGGACAAGAGCGCCAGATTATGGTCAACTTCCGGCAGTTTTTCCCAATCCAGATAAACTTTATCGTTTTCTTTCGGCAGCTGGAAAGTCGATGCCAACTGGATGGAACTTTCCAATTTTTCCCCGACTACGCCGGGCGGGAAAGAAAAGACTTTGGCATATATCCCCTCGGCGGGAATAGTGACAACTACGAATTTGATTTTAGGTTTGGCGCGCGCCAGCAGATTTTTCAGTCCTTTCAAAAAACCGGCGGGATTTTTAATCACGCCGTCCTGTATATCGCCCTCAGGCAAAATTTCTTCCAGTGAAAATTTTACCTTTGGAGCAGCCTTCTTATTTGGTTTAAGTAAAACCAAACGGAGCGCGGAGTCGTTGATTTCGAGTCCGGCAATATCCCCCTCGTTGGTAAAAAATTTTGTGAGATTCACTCCTTAGATTTATGTTTATTAAATCAGGGAATAGTTAAACCCGTCATGATGGCAAATATAACGAGAATTATCCCCTATGTATCAAGCTGTTATTTGTCTATATTATAACACAAAGAGGCAGCAAATGATAAGGATATAAATTTTGATAAATCTAAAGCCAATATTATCTTCTAGGCATATTTTGTTTAGATGGTTAAATTATGGTATAATATAACAAAACATTGTTGATAACTTTTATTTATATTGAGCAATAAAAATTCGTTATTTTGTTGAAACTAATACTTTCAAACATATGAATAAACGATTCGTATTTATTTTGATGATTTTTGTGTTTATTTTCATTATCGGTTTTTATTCTGATGTTTTATTTGCAGCGACTAAAGATTGTTGCAGGGAAGAATGCGCTGCAACTGATCCGCCGATATGCAATGGTACTACAGTTAATATCTGCGATTATTGCGATGTCAATAAATATTTTTATTACCGCTGTTCTCATGTCACTTGTTCAAAAACCTGCACCGATGCGGATAAAGATGGCTACGGCAAATCAGGTTCAACCGGCTGTCCCAAGACCGGGGTTGATTGCAACGACGCCAACGCCGCCGTCCATCCGGCCGGGGCAGAAGTCTGCGGCAACGGCGTGGATGAAGACTGCTCCGGCACCGATCTGGCCTGCACGCCGACCTGCACCGATGCGGATAAAGATGGCTACGGCAAATCAGGTTCAACCGGCTGTCCCAAGACCGGGGTTGATTGCAACGATGCCAACGCCGCCGTCCATCCGGCCGGGGCAGAGGTCTGCGGCAACGGCGTGGATGAAGACTGCTCCGGCGTTGACCTGGCCTGCGTTCCAAAGTTGACTATCTCCATATCGCAGCCGACTATCTTTGAATTTATCACCGGCAGTTATATTACTTTTAGCGGCACTGGTCTAGGCGGAAGTTATCCTTACAAGTATGTTTGGCAGTCGGATTTGGATGGAGTGTTGTACAGCGGTTATGACAACTACTATCCAACCAACAAACTGTCAATCGGCTCACATTCTATCAACTTGACTGTCACTGACAATCTTGGTACTACCGCAAACAAAATCCTCAACGTAGCCATAAAAGCAACCAGCTCATTATTTGCCGCCATCAGCTCTCCATATAGCGGTGACCAGTTTCCGGCTGGCACCACGGTTTATTTCAATTCAATAATTTCAGGCGCAAAATTGCCGGCTACCTATATCTGGACTTCCGATAAAGATGGCGTTATCAGTACTTCAAATTTTTTTTCCACCGCGGCCTTATCACTAGGCGATCACAAAATTACCTTGACAGTGACTGACGCCTCGGCAAAATCGATTGTCAACTCGATAAATATAAAAATTGTATCCGGGCTGGTTTTAAAAACGCACAATCCGATTGCTGGAGCATACGAACAGGGTGAGAATATATTTTTCGGCTCTCAAGTTGATGGTGGGACCGCTCCCTATAATTTTAGCTGGACTTCGAATTTAGATGGACTGCTTAACGCATCAACCATCAGTTTTAGTTTTGGTAATTTTATGAAAAATAATCTTTCATTGGGTGCTCACCAAATAACCGCAAGCGTATCAGATTCCACGGGGGCTAAGGCTAGCCAATCATTTATGATAGAAATCGTTAAGTCGCAATGTTTTGATGATGATAAAGATGGTTATGGCAAGGTTATAAGTTCCGCCTGTACCACCTTCCAGGCCGATTGCGATGATACAAATCCAGGTATAAATCCGCTGGCAACGGAAATTTGTCCAAACACGGTTGATGAAAATTGCAACGGCAGCATCACCGACTGTCCGGTGACGCTGACGGTTCTGTCACCAGCCGCCGATGGCATGACTTTTACCTGGGGCAGTAAATTGAATATCAGGATCAAAGGAACGCCCATCGTTAGCGCTAGTATCTCAATCTATGATTCAGCGGATAAATATGTAGGTTATGCCACATTGTATGATGACGGAACACATAACGACGGCGCGGCCGGCGATGATGTCTGGGGCGCCGATACAATCTTAGTCTATCCGGATGGCAGCTATTATTTTAATGCTTATGTTAACGGTATCGCCTATAAAAAAATCAGAAATTTGAACATCAATAATATGCCATCCTGCACTACCTTGGTTAATAACGGCAACAGCGCAGATAAATTGGATATAGTGTTCATTGCCGATCAATATACGACCGCGGAAATGCCAAATTTTATTGCCAAAACTCAATCGGCATACACGCATTTATTGGGTCTTAAGCCTTTTGATACACAGAGCTCTAAAATCAACATTCATCGCGTAGATTCTCCGGTAAATATGGGTTGCGCCGGCTGGGGAACAGCACAACCGAATTGTAATTCCGGTAATATTTCAGCTGTTGCCAAGCTTTGTCCAAATGATAGGACTATAGTTGTGGCTGATGGAAATTATAGATCATTCGCGTATAAGGGCGGTTACGCCAATGTCGCCGCAAACGATTCCAGGTTCGTCGGCGTAGTCGCCCACGAATTCGGACACAGCTTCGGCTTATTGGATGATGAATATACGGACAGTGGTGTTCCTGATCCAGGGGCTAGCAAAGTGAATTTAAGCGTTAATTGCGATACCAGTACAGTGTGCGCCAAATGGAATACGATAGCCGGCACCGGTTGTTATCTGGGCTGTGATTATCGAAATACTTATTATCGTTCGATCAACAACGGCATAATGAAGGACAGCAGCCCATCAATAATTGATTATGGCGTAATCAGCATCAATGGTTTGATTCAATTATTTACTTCATATAAATAATTTATGAAAATTTTCAAATTATCATTATTTTTAATCGCTTTTTTATTCGCCCAAGGAGTATTCGCGCAGGCACAGCAAATTTTTTCTGTGGAAATCCAGCTCAACTACAGCCAGGCGAAAATCGGCGAGGTGGTTAATGCGCAAGGCTATCCTTCCGAGCCGGAAAAAGAATTGGAAATGGGGCCAAATCAATATTGGCTGCAGCTGATTTCATCGGCAGGCCAAACTTTAGACCTGAGGAAAATCAGTCTTGATCCGCGGGTCTCTCCGAGGCCGCCCTATCCGGGAGAAGACCCGGAACCGGCAGGCAATATCCAGGCCGATACCTTCAGCAAGATTATTTATCTGCCGTTTTATCAGGATGCAAAATTACTTTTACTTTTTGATGCCAATAAAAATCTGCTTGATCAGAAAGATGTCAGTTATCTGATTCCCGGTTGCGGGGACGGGACGTGTGGTGATAAGGAAAATTATCTGTCCTGTGCGTCCGATTGTCCGGCCGGAGGCAAAGACGGCTGGTGCAATAAGGGTTTGGTGAGCATTGATCCGGACTGTCCTAAAACGGAACCTGCAGCCGCTGTCCAATCGGCAGAGCAAAAAGCGCCCGAGAAACCATCTCTTTGGCTGGCGATTGGCGGTTTGGCGATATTGTTGGTCATCAGCGGATTAATCTTCTATATCTATAGAAAAAGAAAAGCAGGAAACAGCGCTATCGGTGCCGATCAATTCAAACAATGATTAAGAAAAAACTTGCTATTATCATCAGAACTGCCGGCCTGATCGCCCTTGGCTTGGCAGGTTTATTTTTTCAGTCAGCGTATGGAAAATCGCCTGACGCGATTGCCATGCGTATAATTTCCAACCCGGAACATTATTCAGCGTTGCGTTGGTATAACGAAAAAGTCACCGTCAAAGGTTCACCCCAGCTTTTATCCGTCGATGATTATCCGGCAGTACGTGACGGACGTAGTGTTTATGTCAGTGCCGCCAATATCGAAAACGTAGTACTTTACACTAATGTTTATATAATCTCCTACAATCAGGAGGCGGAGCAGGCGACGCAGGATATTTTCGGCCAAATTCTCGCTAAATGGCGCTTCAATACGAATCTGGATTCCGCGGACGGCGTTTGCAGCGAAGCGGCAAGCAAAATTTGCCTGACCGATACCGAATGTGGTACGTCAGGTTTCTGTTCCAGTTTCAAGGCGCGAGTGACCCGTGATACGGTCCGTATGTCCCGTCTGATGGACCTTAAAGCCTCACTTGAGAGTTTCAAAAAAAGTAAAGGAAAATACCCTAGCTTGTCCGCCGGTAGTTATCTGCCAGCTAAGACCGTTTCCGTCTGGCCGAGCTGGCAGGAAAGCCTGGGGAAAGATTTAGGCATCACGCCGCCGATCGATCCGGTAAATAACCTGGCATCCTGCGGCATCAATTATGATCCGACTACCTGTTGGGACCAGACAGCGAAAAGTTTCGCCTGGACGATACCGTCTTTGCCGGGAGAAGAGATTCCTGCCGATAATCTGGTTTTCACCTATAGCGCGGCTGCGGGCGGAGCAAGTTATAAATTATGCGGTTATTCAGAATCCAGTTTGATGGATCCGGCGTTGCGTTGCAGTGCTTGTGTGCCTAATATCTGCGCGGATTACGGGGGTCCGAATTCCTGCGGAGCTAACGGCTGCGGTACTGGCGATTGCGCGCCGGGCTGCAGCGGAGTACAGGTCTGTTCCGCCGGTAGTTGTGTCGCACCTTGCGTTCCGACGAGCCCGCTTTGCGACGGTGTATGTCCCAGCGGTTGCACCGCAGGCTTGGATCCCGATTGCGGCTGCCAGGATAGCAATTTCTGTTGCGGTTCAGGCTGTAATTACTCCAATGACAACAATTGTCCCGCTCCGCCCGGCTGCATCCCGGACGGTTGTAACGGCGTCTGTCCGGCCGGCTGTACAGTGGCTCTGGATCCCGATTGCGGCTGCGCGGACAATAATTCCTGCTGCGGGTTGCTCTGCACCAATTCAACTGATAATGATTGCCCGGTACCCCCTTGCGTACCCGACTGTACCGGCAGGGTCTGCGGTTCGGACGGCTGTACCGGATCCTGCGGCAGCTGCACCGCGCCCGACACCTGCAACGCCAGCGGCCAATGCGTGGCGCCGGCTTGCGTGCCTGACTGTACCGGCAGGATCTGCGGTTCGGACGGCTGTACCGGATCCTGCGGCAGCTGCACCGCGCCCGACACCTGCAATGCCAGTGGCCAATGCGTGGCGCCGGCTTGCGTGCCTGACTGTACCGGCAGGGTCTGCGGTTCGGACGGCTGTACCGGATCCTGCGGCAGCTGCACCGCGCCCGACACCTGCAACGCTAGCGGCCAATGCGTGGCAGCTTGCACCGCCGTTTATGGATGCCAGACTTCCGCACCGCCGAATTCTTCCATCGTTTCGTGCCCCGGTTGTTGCGGCAGCGGCAGTTGTTACGGTTGCGCCGTCGGGTCATCCTGGGGAGGGCCGTCCATCAATACGTGCGGCGAATCCTGCACGGTGCCGGATAAGACAACTTGTCCAGGTGCGGTAGGACCGTCTCCGGATAAGGTTAATTTCGAACTTTCAACCTATAACAATACACCGACGACTGATTGGCATTACACCTCCGCTAGTCCGAAGCCGTCAACCTGGCCGGCGACGATCGCGCACGGCGTAATTGTGGCTCAGGCTGACCCCGCGAGCGCATACGGCATAATCCGTTGTGAAGACGGGGCGATCGTCAAAAGATATCAATATGGCGCGGGGCCCACCATCAATGTAGTTACCTGCTCAGCCAGCACCTGCGTCGATAGTGATGGCGATACCTATGATACCTGCGATCCGGGAGATCCGGGCGATGATGGAAAGGTGGCTGATTGCAATGATACCGCAGGAAGCGGTGCCGCGATAAATCCTGGTGTGGCCGAAATCTGCGACAACATTGACAATAATTGCCAGAGCGGAACTGACGAAGATTGTGATAGTGACAGCGATAATTACTGCGGCTGTTCGCAAGTGATAGCCATCGGAGCAGGTCCGGTTGCCGTTTGTCCTGGTACCATAACGACTGATGCAAGCACAATCACCTCGACTTGCGACTGCGATGATATCGATGTGGCTGTTAATCCCGGCGCTTTGACCTGCACGCCAGGTGCAAACAATAATTGCAACGCCGCGCTAGACTGTACGGAGTCTGGGTGTTCGGCGGTTCCAGCCTGCTTCCCGACGACCGCCTGTACTTTCCCGTTCGTTTTCCCTTGCACTTTCTAGTAAGAGACTGTCGCTGAACAAAAAAACGACCCATTCGGGTCGTTGCGGTTCGATGCCAGTCAGTTCAATTCAAGACGAAAAAACCGATCAGGCTGACGAAGAAACCGATCAGGCTGCCGACCATCACTTGCGCCGGAGTATGGCCGATTTTTTCCAACAAGCGCGGATACTCCTTGTCTAAAAGATGTTCGCTGCCGAGTTCTTTGACCAAGCCGTTGATTATCCGGCCGTGTTCTCCGAGATAGCGCCGGAGGCCCACCGCGTCCCGGATCACCAACACGGCCAGGACGAACGCGATCGCGAAAAATGGCGTATCAATACCCTCGATCAGGCCGATGATCGTTACCAGGGAAATTACCATCGCCGAATGTCCGGAGGGCATGCCTGAGTAGGCGACGATATTCCGCAGGCTCGGTCTGAGATTATTGGACGCGATGAAAAATTTTGACAGCTGCGAGACGAAAGCGGCCGCGAGGGGCATCAGGATGATTTGATACATAGAGTGATATAGTTAAGTCCTATAGGATTATACTTATTATAGCAGAAATCTGTTTATAGGCAATATGACCGGAGGCAAATGCGACAGAGTCCGGAAAATTTTTTACTCGATATGAAGGAATAAAATGATCAAGTATGTCTTTGGTCGACAAATTGATTGAAGATGCAATATTGAAAACGCCGGTCATCATTTCCGCTTTCAAGAAGATCAGGCGCGTTGATTTTTTGCCCGCCCGCCTGGCCCCGTCAGCCGATCTGGATGAGCCGTTACCGATCGGCCACGGCCAGACCAACTCCCAACCTTTCACGGTGGCGTTCATGATGGAAAAATTGCAGCCCCGGCCCGGGGATAGGATTCTGGATGTCGGCTGCGGTTCCGGCTGGACCAGTGCTCTGTTAGCGGAAATCGTCGGAAAAAAGGGCAGGGTATACGGCATAGAGGTGGTGCCGGAATTAGCTAAACTTGCCGAAACGAACATCAAGAAATACGATTTCACGGCCACGGGGCGGGTAAAAATATTCACTGGCGATGGACGGTGCGGCTTGGAAGGTTTCGCTCCGTTTGATAAGATATCGGTATCTGCCGCCACGGAAAAGATTCCTGAGCCGCTTTTGGCACAATTGAAGATCGGCGGCAGAATGATCTTGCCCCTTGGCAGGCAGTCCAAGGTCCAGGCTCTGGTCTTGATAGAAAAAATCGAAGATGGAGAATTGAAGCGGACGGAATTTCCCGGCTTCATGTTCGTCCCATTAATCAAATCTCAATGAAAAGAATCAGCATCATAATATTTTTCATCGCCATCGCCGGTACCATAGCGGGAGCCGTCTGGTATCAGCTGGCCAGCAGTCCGCCGGGCGGGGACCAGGAATTAAAATTCAGCATCGAACGCGGAGAAAATCTGAAATCGATCAGCCGCCGCCTGTACGAGTCCGGTCTGATCAAATCAAAATTCCTGTTCGAACAATATGCCAGGTGGCGCGATCTGGCCGGCCGTCTGCAGGCCGGAGATTATAAACTCAATACCGGCCAATCATTGAGCGAAATCGCTGCATCGCTTTTGTCCGCCAAAAGGGAAAGCAAGAGAGTATTGATCAAGGAAGGTGAAACAGTCGAAGAGATAGCGAAAGTTTTCGCAGACTCCGGCTTGTTCGGCGCCCGGGAGTTTCTGCAAGCGGCTGTCGCAGACCAAAACCTGAAAAATCGCTATGTTTTTTTATCCGACCTGCCGATAGGAGCCACCCTGGAAGGATTCTTGTTCCCGGATACCTATGATTTTTTTGTCGGAGTCACGCCCCAGGAGGCGATCAAAAAGATGCTTGATAATTTTTCCCGCAAGGTACCGCCGGAGATGATAGAAACGATGAAGGCTCAGGGCAAGACTCTGTATGAGATCATTACGCTGGCTTCGATCGTGGAACGCGAAGTACGCAAACCCGAAGACATGAAGATTGCGGCCGGAATCTTTTGGTCCCGCCTCGGGCGGGGGCAGGCCTTGCAGTCGGACGCGACCTTGAGCTATGTCTTGAACGATACGGAGGCGGCGCATTCGGCTGCCGATCTGGAAATAAACTCACCATATAATACTTATAAATATCCAGGCTTGCCGCCGACACCGATAAATAATCCCGGCTTGAACGCGATCAACGCGGTGTTCCAGCCGACAGCCACAAAATATAATTTTTTCCTCACCTCGCCGGACGGCACGGTATATTACGCTGAAACTTTCGAAGGGCATGTCGCTAATAAGGTAAAATATTTAAGAAAGAAATAAATAAACATTAGATCTATAAAAAGGAGCGATGTTCGAAGATCAAACACAACCGAACCTGAAACCGGCGGCTTATCATTTCACTGAAGCCGCACCGAAGAAACCGGGGAGCAGTAACACCATACTGGTCTTGTTGGCCGCGATTATCGCTGCGATTTTGATCATTGGGGGCATCTGGTGGTTCTTGAAACATAAGGCGCCCACTGACGTCCCGATGCCGGATCCTTCGGCAAGTTCAAACGAGGCTGCGACCTCCACTCCCGGAACGGGCGTATCGACTTCGACTCTGCCCGGCGGTCTGGCTGACGGCGACGGCATCATACTTGACGGACGAAGACTGACTGAAGAGGAGCTGAAAGCGGAAAATCTGGCTTTCGCCCAATTCTACAAAGCGCAGGCTGACGACTTCAAGCCAAAAACCTTCGAGACGAAATTGCCGATATTCGCGAAAACCGACCTGTCCAATTACTACGATGTCTCCCGCAAGCTGGATCTTGATAAAACACTCGAAAAAATAAATAACAACGGCTTCGCTTTGCTGGATAACCAGTTTGCCAAAGAGGCGGACGATTTTTATAAAACCTTTGAGCTGTTGGCAAAAAAAGACATACCGCAATTCATCAGTGGCGATTTTTTGATATATTATTATCAGAATATTCTCAAGGAAACTTACAAAGAGATAGAAAGCAATGTTTTTTATCAGGATGTCTGGACGATCAGCAAAGAATTTTTCGATCTGGCAAGCACGCGCTATAAGAAGCGGCGCGATCTGGTGGGCTCGGTAAATGACCCGGTGCTTGAAGCGGAACGGCTGGAGGCGGCGTTTTTCGCCGTCAGTCTTGAGCTACTGAAGCCCAAGACCGGGCAGATAGACCAGCTTAACCGCAACAGCGACACGAAGTTTACCGTCAAGGAGATGGCGGATTTTGATTTTACGCCCCCAGATTATCTGACTGACGATGTGGCCAAGGAAGTAGCATTGATTACGCGCGCCAGCGGAGAAGCGAAATCGCCGATCTTCCTTTATCAGAAAAATTATAGCGAATTTGCCGTTCCCGAATCATATTTGAAAAACGCGAAACTGAACAATTTTTATCTGGCTGCGAACTGGCTGAAATCACCGTACCCGCTTTACTATAAGTCCGAGGCTTGTCCGGATTGTGCTCTGGACCAGAACGACTGGTTGATAAATTTTATCGCCGCCGGTCTGATCGCGCGGGATTTCGGAGATAATCAGGAACTTAAGAACCACTGGGCGAAAGTCTATAAGATACTGGCTTTTTTCCAGGGTATCAGGAAAGAACTCACATACTTGAATTATCATGAAGTCTTCAAGAGCGCTTATGGCGATGTTTACAATCCGGAATTGATTTTTTCCGGTCCGGGAGGTCAGCCGTCGTTTGAGCGCGCCAGCCAGGCAGCGGAAAAGCTTGCCAGGGAAATAAGGACGGGATTTAATTTCGCCGATCTGGTGGGCGGGTTAGACCGCAGCAGCGCGGAGAGTAAAAACAGGATCGGCATGAGATTGCTGCAGGAAAATTATTGGCCGAATGATTATATCAGCGGTAAATTGATCGGCCCCGGCGTCGGCGACTATCTCGGCAAATATGACCAGTATCACCCCGGTCCTGACCTGCCGTTTTCTTCTTGCATTCCCGAAAAATTCAAAAAGGTCGAGCGCTGCACTTTCATCGGCCTGGATGTGATAAATTTATTCAAACCGGTTTCGGAAACGGACAAGTATTTTCAGGCGAACAGCTATTTCCAGAACTATAAGCAAAAGAGCGGTGAAATCAAACAGGCGCTCGGGGAATTCAACGTGTATGATTGGCACGAGAACAATTATTGGACTACTCTTGATATCATCAAGAAAAATTTAATCGAGTCGGGCGCGAAAACATTGCCGGCTTACGTTTCGTCCGCGGCCTGGCAGGAAAAGGAAGTAAACACCGCTCTCGGGGCTTGGGTCAATCTGGGCTTGCCGGCGGACAGTCTGGGCATGGGCACGATGGAGTCTGACGGCTTCGGCGGAAATCAGCGATGGAACAGTTATGTAGAGCCGAATCTGGCGTTGGTCGATGAGTTGTTGGCCGACAGCAAGATGCTGGTACAGATGTTTACCGCCTTGAGACTCGGCAGCGATGCCGGCTTCACCACCAAGAAACTCAACGAGCTGGTCGAGCACTTTGATAAGATAAAAACGATCGTCAAGAAAGAGCTGAATCAAGAGCAGCTGGATGAAAACGATCAATTAGCGATCAGCGAGCTGGTCCGTAACGCGATGATCGTCAAAGCCGGCGCTAAAAGCATGAACATGAAATTCAAGTACAAGAGCGTCACCGAGAGCATCAAGGGCATTAAATTATTGGCGGTGGTGGTGGCGTTGCCGGACAAGAAGATTTTGATGGTCGGGCCGGTCTTCAATTACACCGAGGGGAGATAACTTGACATTTTAAGTCATTATGTTATCATACATATAATTGAATCGCCACAGACAGCAGGCGCCAGTTAAAGTTAATTTGGCTTAAATTCCTGCCTAGGCAAAAGAAACGGCTAATGACTATTAGCTGTTGACTGAATGTCTGTGGTAATACCGCAGATTTTTTGTTTTTAGCGGATCTACTATCAATTAATATAAAATAATCAATAAATAATAATATGCCTAAATCAAAAACACAGAAGATGGCAACCCTGGAGGTACTGAATGAAAAAATTGCCAAGTCCAAATCGGTAGTATTCGCCAGTTTCAACGGTCTGCCGGTCAAGGAGAACGAGGCCTTGAGAAAAGAATTGAGACAGCAGTCAGGCGAATATTTTGTCGCCAAAAAGACGCTGCTGGAACTGGCTTTCAAGAAAGCGAAGTTTGAAAATCTTAATTTAAGGAAACTCACCGGCCAGATCGCGGTGATTTTCGGCTTCGGGGATGAAATAGCACCGGCTAAATTGGTCGCCAAGTACAAAAAATCGAGCGAGAACAAGCTGGATTTCGCGGGCGGAATCCTGGAAAATAAGTTTTTGAGCATCGAGGAAGTGACCGCTTTGTCGGCTCTGCCGGGCAGGGAAGAACTGTACGCCAAATTGGTCGGTTCGATCAACGCGCCGGTCTCCGGATTCGTCAACGCGTTAGCCGGCAATTTGCGCGGCCTGGTCAATGTACTGAAAGCGGTCGGGGAGAAGAAATAAGAAGTGAACAGTGAATAAGAGACAATTAGCAACAAATAATAAATAATTTATTAATAAAAAACTATGTCTGAAGAAACAAAGACTGAGGAAACTTCGGTAGAGGTGCCTCAAAAATTCCAGAGCTTGGTGGCCGAAATCGAAAAGATGTCGGTCCTCGATCTGGCCGAACTGGTCAAGATCCTGGAAAAGAAATTCGGCGTATCAGCCGCTGCTCCGGCGATGATGATGGCGATGCCGGGTGCCGCTGCTCCCGCCGCGGAAGAGAAAACCAGCTTTAATGTCGAAATCACCGATGCCGGCGCTTCAAAGATCAACGTGATCAAGGCCGTGCGCGAGCTGACCGACATGGGGCTGAAAGACGCCAAGGATCTGGTAGACGCCGCGCCTAAAATATTGAAAGAAGGCGTGAAAAAGGATGAAGCGGAAGCGATGAAGAAGAAATTAGAGGAAGCCGGCGCAAAGGTAACCTTAAAGTAAAGCTTTTGGAAGTTGAGGAGGCCCGCGAAATGCGGGGCGACGAAATCCGCCTTTGGCGGAAGGCCGGCGCTAAGGTCACCTTGAAGTAATAAGTCTATTATTTTGTATATAAAAAGATCTCGCTTTTGGCGAGATCTTTTTATTAATAACCAAGAGGTAAAAAATTATTTAGTTTTGTCATCCTGAGCTTAAGCGAAGGATCTATAATAGATATTTTAGAGTAAAAACCGTTTAATTTTAGAGCCGCACATCATAGATCTTTCACCCCGCATCTACGGGGTTCAAGATGACAAGAGAAAGGGTTTTTTCAAGCCTAAATTTACAATTCACTAGCGGGCGTTTCGAAAATCTTTCCATCCGCCAGCCAATAGATCTTTTTCGCCTGCTCGTCGATGGCTATATCAGCCAGACCGGCTGAATCGGTGAGTTGGTACTGTTTTATAAATTTTCCGCCCTTATCGAAGATGATTACCCGTTCTTTTTTGCCCTCCACCAGATAGGCATATTGTTTTTTGCTTGTCACGATGATTTTGGAGGCTGATTCGATAGGCGGTTCGACGGTCTCCAGACTGAAAACTTCCTGCTTGCCCTTGAGATATTTCAAAGCCCGTCCGTCCGCTTTCGCGACGTAGATATCGCCGTTGATGTAGAGGCTGGTTGCGCCAGCCAGATCGGCCGGCTCAGTGAACCAGGCAGCGGCTCCGTCAAATTTATCACCCGTTCGGTTAAACTTATAGATCTGGTTTGCCGCCGGGGCGAGCAGATACAATTTATTATTATATAGAGCGTTCGCAGTGATCGCGCCTGCTCCGGTGGGCAGCGTTACAGCCAATTTGCCTGTTTTGTAAGTCTTGAAATTAAAAGTGAGTTCGGAACCGTCGGCGTAATAAAACACGTTATCGCCTGAAACATTTCCGTGTGACAATGCGCTCGCCGCGATCGTCGTACTGGTGCTTTTTTTTGCTATTGGATCATAAACGGAAATGACATTCCCGCCGGCAGCAATCAGCTTGCCGGAGGCAATTACCAGATCGGAGAGCTTCATCCCGCCGGCAGTCCCTGTCGTATCGAAAACCAAGCCGCCGTTCAATTTTACCAGATGTTTGATTTTTTCAGTGAATTCATCCAGGCGTTTCCGCGCTGCCGCCACCCGTTCATCCGCAGGATCAACGCCGACGGGCAACCCGTCAAGCAACCGTTTCAGCTCCAGAATATCTGCCTTGGCGGCAGTCTCGTTGTTGTACAGCAGGTCCGCTTCTGCACGATCCGCGACCGATACGATTTCTGCGATCTGACCGTCATAATTCTTTTTTTGTTCTACGGTAATATTCTGTCTGTTCAGATACAGGGAGTTAGCAAGAAAAACCAAGAAGGAAACCAAGGCCACGGCCAGGACCAACTTGAGTTTGATGTTAAGGCCCTTGAACCAGGCAATGAGCGATGAGATACCGGTTGTTACCGCGGCTGCGAATTTTGACGGCGCGGTCTTGAGAACCTGCGGTTTTGCCAAGGTTTTCAGGATAGTATAAAGCAGGCTCAAAAAATACAAAAAGCCGTTTTCTGTGGCCTTAAGTATTTTTTTGACGAGATCGAAACTCGGTCTTTTCTTGAAAAAAATTTTATTTTTCAGTTGTTCGCGGTCGATGGCCGAGAGGGTCTGGGGCAGGCGCGGAAATTTTGACCTGAGCCGGTTAAGCCAGCTATGAAAATCAATCATACCGGAAGGAGCCAGCAATTTTTCCGTTGAATTTTCCGTAGTCTGCAGGTTAGAGATTGAAGTACGCGCATTTTGGACTGAAAGACGCGTCGATTCCGCGGGCTGACCGGTGGTATTTTTTATCAGGATCGCCGAAAAAGCTACGAAAGAGTTGATGTTCTGAAGCAGATTTTTTATCTGCTCCACCGCGCCTCCGGGCGGCAGGGCGGTGATGATTTCTTTGAGCTGCTTTTGCGAAAGAAACTCCGGTAGGGTTTCGTTCGTAAATAAAAAATAACCGCCGGGCGGCAAGTGGCCGGAAACGACGCTGCCGAAAAGTTTGTTCCAGTTGCCGGTCGGTTCAGTCCCCGAAGCGACTTCGGATATCTTATATTCATCGTCTTTCCCGGGGGCGCGGAAGATCAGGAAGGCCCGGTTCTTGCCGATCGAGGCGAAATGAAGCTCGTTTTCATAAATTACGCCGAACATGATGTTAAGGTTCTCGATCTGCAGGCGCAACTTATCGTTTTGCACCAGGCTGGAGACGGATTTATTGGTTTTAGCGAGTGCTGATTCAAAGATATGATCGATTTTGATGGTGGACAGGCGTTCCCGCAATATCAGTTTTTCATTCTGATAGTACTGATGATTCATTTCTGGCAATAGAAAATTTACGAATTTGAGATAATCAGCCTCGCGCGATTCTATCTTGATGATGGCAAAAAGCCGTCCGGCCAAACCTTCGTTCCGAGAGTCGGGCTGGGCCACGAAAACCTCATCGATAGAGTTGTTTTTTTTGCCAGGGTTAAGCGTTAATTGAGATATTTTGTAAAACATAATGAAATTTTATCAAGGTCATCAAAACAAATCAAAGTTCAGTTTGACCGTCTCTATATTATACTATAAAATTAAAGCTAGACCAAATGGGGCAGGTTTCAGTTTTCAGGTTTCAGATTCTAAGTTAATTTCTGAAAACTGACAACTGAAAACTGACAACTGAAAACTGACAACTGAAAACTAACCTCTAATTCAATGCTGGAAAAACTTTTTACTTCAAAAACCAGGGTAAAGTTGCTGCAATTGTTCGTTTTGAATCCGGCAAAACGTTTTACCCAGGCTGAAATCACCTCTAATTTGAAGTTGAAGCCGGCTGCGCTAAAAAATGAACTGGAAAATCTGCAGAAACTCGGTTTGATCAGTTCAGCGTCTCAGGCGGCAGATAGCGCGACTGAATCGGATGAAAAAGAGAATCGGCGCCCGCCTCAGTTTATGAGTAATACCGAATTCACTCTGTTTGATGAGTTGAGGGCACTGATCATCAAATCACAGTTTCTTAATCAGCAAAGCTTGATTGAAAGGATCAGCCGGCTCGGACGAGTAAAACTTTTATTGCTTACCGGTGTTTTTGTGAACAACCCGCTTTCGCCGATCGATCTGTTGGTGGTCGGACGGATAAACAAAGCGCAGTTGGTCAAGCAGATCCGCGAATTGGAAAGAGAGTTGGGCAAAGAATTGAACTTCACTTATCTTGATACGAGCGAGTTCATCTATCGGCGGAATATGACCGATGTCTTTCTCTATGATATTTTAGAGGGTAAGAAGATTATCCTGATTGATGAACTGAACAGGTAGATATTGCTTAAAGTTAGATAAATAGTACCTCCGTCCTGAAATTGGGCGGGGTTTTTTATTTGGTATTGACTTTTTTTGCCTATTATGTTAATTTCATTGATTCAAGCTGAGTAAATTCCTTTCGAAAACTTTGCGGACTCTGCAAAGAACCTTATCTATGGAATTAAGCCAATTCATCTTACTCGCCCGGCGACGCAAAAAAGTCATATTTTTTGCGATTTTATTTTTTTTGGCGATCGGCGCCGTCTTGGTCTTCCGTTCACCCTTGGATTACCGGGCCGGCGCGCGGATATTGATTACCGAAAATTACGGCGCAAATACGCCCCTGGATCCTTATGTAGTAGCGCAATCCAATGTATATCTGTCCGGCCTGTTGACCCAGGTTGTCGGTTCGGACGCATTTTACGAGCAAGTCATAGGCAGCGGTTTCAGTTTTGATAAGACCTATTTTTCCGGAGATCTCAAAACTCAGCTGGCCCGATGGCGGCACGCGGTCGAGGCTTTTGCCGCGGGTGATAGCGGCATCATTGAGATCCGTACCTATCATCCGGACAAATTTCAGGCCGAACAGCTGGCGCAGGCGGTAGTGTTCAACCTGAAAGAAAATCACGCGCAGTTCCACAGTTCCGGCGAGAAAGTCAGCCTGAAGGTGATTGATCCGCCATTAGTCTCTGATTATCCGGTGCGGCCTGATCTTTTCCTGACCTTCGGCTCGGCTCTGCTTTTTGGTTTCGCTTTCGGCCTGTTTTACATTTACCTCTTTTCTTATCCGCGGGAATTATATTTGCCGCAGAATCAATCCTATTTCCGCCCGAACGCGGCGCTTTCATCGCAAAAAAATCTGCAGCCGATCGAACCGTTTGAGCCGGAACCCGCATATCAGACGGCCCGACAGGCGCCAAACTATGTAGCCGCACCGCCCCCTCAAAATCAGCCGGAACCTGAATATCTGCCGCAGGGAGAGCGTGTTTCACCGGGCATGGATCAGGCGATCGGCCGAGGCGACATGCGCAACGTATTCGGGCATAAGGGACTATAATTGATCCTTGTTATTGATTTTATTTTGGCCGCCAGCAAAAAAGTTGACGGCCAGATTGAATCGATAAGGAAAGATCGTTGACAATCTACTCACAATCAAAACCAAAACAAATAAAACACCTTTTGGGTGGGGAGAAATGACCATGGAACGTTATCGGGCGAACATCGCAATGTTGATCATTTGTGCGTTTCTGTCCGCCGGCTGTGCGCCGACTCTGTCAACCAGAAACGTGAGGGACCCTTACCTGATTGCCGATTATCGGCAGATGGATAACACCTTCATCCTGGGGGTGTACTGGGCGAACGAACGGAAACTGAAGGAAGAGGGCGGCAAAAATCGAAGAAGTTGGCTTTTCGTCGCCATTGACAACAGCGGCAAAATCGACAAGTTCCTGGCCACTGATTATGAACTTTGGGATTTTGAGAGCTGCAGGAAAAAGCTGCTCATCTTCATCCCGGGCGTGGATCAGGTGGGCAAGCTTGGTGGCATCGTCAATCGCGCCGGACTCAAGATGTACAACAATCTGGGCGAAGAGCGGTGGATCAAGAATCCGTATGGCAAGGTCAAGTATTCCGATTACGTCGGGTACTTGTCGGTCATCGATCCGGCCTCGCAGTATTTTCTGCTCATCAAGAAAGACAGCGCGGAATATCAGAAACTGGATAACACGATTCGTACCAACGCAATCTTCCAGTATGTGTACTTTAAGACCTACGTCCAAAAGAAGGCTAACAAGCTGTACGGCGTACCGCTCGGAACCATGGTGCCGGACTGGGTCTTGGACAGGATGGCGGCAGAGGACGACATCGTAAAGAGTTTCGCCGCTTGGGCCGGATCCGGCTGGAAAGCATATCTTTCTGTCCCGTTTATCGGTGTCGCAAATACGTTCATCCAGGCGGGGTTGTTCAAATTGATGGACATTCCCAACATCTATTCCATGGTCGAAAAGGAGGGTTTCGCGACCCACCATCCGAACATGAGTGGGGTAGTGGATGCCATCGAGCAGGCGGAACCGTTTCAGGCCTGCAGAGACGCCCGCAGGACCGATATCGCGGTAGATCGAGCGACTGAGCAGTTGATGAAAGAGATCAATCAGCTCAAACAGGAGCTCGGGAAGAAATAGCTGTAGCCGGTTACACTACCGGTTCATCCTGTCACTTGTCGGCACACTCTGACCAACGTCAGTTGACCCGGAACCGCAAGCGCTGTTTCTGTCATATTCTTTCTTGTCTGGCGGTGAAGGCCGCGGACAGACCGAAAGGTCGCCCTCTAATAGGGTTAAGAAAGTATGGCGCGAAAACGGCGGGAACGGATCCGGACATACTCCACGAAAGAAAGGTGGTGAGGGAAGGTGAAGCGCATCAGCCTGATCGCGGTAGCCGTAGCGATGTTCGTCTGCATGTATTTGGGGCTCACCTGGCAGTCGAACGCGCAGCCGTCAGCGAACAATGCTCCGGTTACGGCCGCAGAGAACGCGGCCTTATCCGGACAGAGCTTTGTCGATCTGCTGATGAAATCGGAATTTCGGACGGATAAGCCGGGACTGGATGCAGGCAAGCTGTATGCCGGTTCCTGGCAGTTCGGATTTTCCGGTATCATCGGAGCGGTCGGTTGCGCCTCCTGCCACGCGGAAAAGATCTATCGAGTGCGCAAAGGCGACAACCTGACCAAGCTTGCGAAGCAGTTTAATCTCGCGAGCCAGGGGGGTCTGAAAGGCTACGAAAGGATCCATCGCCGCAACCGGAAGGTGATCGGCGGTAATCCCAACCTGATAAAGCCCGACCAGACGCTGCTGATACCCAGTGATTGCTACTGGGTGAGCGCAGCTCCTTCTCGCGCCTCCGGACATATCGGGAAGGGCAAACCTGTCATCGTTTCTTTCGCCAATTGCGCCGTTTGCCATGGGCAGATAGCGTTCGCGGCGGAAAAAAACGATTGCCTGGATTGCCACGATTCCGAACACGTGATTACGGCCGCCACGGCGCAAGCCAAACGGTCAGTCATGACCCGGAGGGCTGCGAGAAGCACAAGTATGAAGAGGCAGGCGGACGGACTCATCCGTATCCGCCACCTCGGACGAAACCCGTTCGGCAACAAGGGCATTAAGATCGCGGTCAAACTGTTCGAGCTCAAACAAGGGCTGCGCGACGAGATCGTCGAGCAGGTACTCTCAACCGCACCAGAAACGATCAAGATCAAGCGGGGCGATATTTTCAGTCAGATGCTTTTCGGCAGAACCGCTCCACTGGCAGCCGACAACGCAATGATTGATCCGGTCAATCCGCGCATGGAATTCTGGGCGGATCAATGGATCGTGGAGTATGAAGGCGAGTATTACGAAATCATCCGGCCTTGGATATGTTCCAACTGGTCCTGGCGTCCGGGAGAACCGCCCGAAGAGGTTGCTCCTCCTGAAGAGGAGGAACCGCCTCCGGCATCCGAACCGCCGACCGGTAAAAAGAAGGAAGAACCGCCGCCGACCGACAATGTCGGCAAAACACCGGCACCTCCGACCAAGCTCACGATACTACCTCCTCCGGAACCAGCGAAACCGTCAAAGCCGGAACCGATACCGTTGCCGAAAATCGGAGTGCCGCAGTACAACTGCGGCTGGGAACCTGATTTCGAGTGGCCCGTCTACGGCGGCTTCTCGCGGGGGATCCACGGCGACAGCCTCTTGCGGTACGACGGAACGGTCTTTACGTTCTATCCGGCCGCGTGCAACAAGGAAGACAAGAAATTCCGGATCGGCCCCTCCTATAGCTTGGCGCGCTGGGATTTCACCAAGGATCAGGGCGCGAGCGGCGATTTCAAGCTTCAAGGAAAGAACGCTCTCGTCGGAGTTAAGGGCGAATACATTGATTCGGAGCAGAAGCTCGAAATCGAAACCAGGTTCGGTACCCAGAAGTACAAATACTACAATACGCAGAACCTGAAAGATCGTGTTATCTCCGACAAGAAACGGTTGTTCTCCGGAGTCACCTATTCACGTTACGGCTTCGAGGACAACTCCGCCTACTCCCTGCTGCAGGTTGGCATCTCTACCGAGCAGGATCTGGGCGGCACGGTCACCAGAGGACCGAACGTCAGGGAATCGATCTATACCATCCGCGGACGGATTGAGGGAAAGCATTACGGCGATTACACGCCGATTTTGGACGTACCCCTCGACTACAGTCAGGGTCCGGACGTGTTCGGGGCCCATCCGGCGGTCGGCTTCAAGTATAAGACCCTCGGTGAATTCTTGGTCGGCGTTACCGGCAACTTCAATGACGGCCGAGGTGACAACACCAAGGGCCTGAAGACAATCGACGGCAAGTTCAGCGTCGATCTCGACCGGGTCTGGGAATTCATCAAAGACCCGTCCGGCTACGGCAAGGGTTCAGAGTATGAACCGGACTTGACAGACGCCGAAGAGTAATCCATAATGGTGGTCTCGACTATTTCCGTGATGAACGGAATCCATATATCGGACAGTTCTTTCAACCACCAACCTCAAGAGTTCGGAGGGCCCTCCTTTAATGGAGGGCATCCTCCGAAAATACGGCCTAAGGAGGGCCAAATCATGCGAAAATGCATCATGGTGTTCGTCGCACTGGCGTTCGTCATCACCGGGGCTTCGGTCGCGTTCGCGGCCGACACCAACGTCCGGGGGCCGAGGGTGGACCTCGACGACTACAAGGCGCCCTACAACATTCCGGGCACCGAGGACGTGATGGTGCCGATCGAGCACTTCACCGCCACGGGTTTCAAAACGGAATTCACCGCGTCGCACAAGACCGGGTGGGGTATCAGGGGCAGCGAGAAGTACGCAACCCCGGAAAGACTCCTGTCGCAGCAGCCGACGAAGACGGACGAAGGATACATCTACCCCGGCATGGCTCCGAAAGGCGACGAGTGCAAGCCCTTCCATCCGGCGCGCCTGAAGAACCCGGCCAAGGGCTACGTCAAGGGGAACGTCGAATACCTCAAGATCGAGGAATACGTCCAGGATTTTCATGATGCCAAGGGCATCGAGCTCAACAAGCGGGGACAGCCGCATTACTGCGTCCCCAACATCGAAAGCGGCAGGTCGGCGTCGAAGTAACGGCGCCACTCCGGCAATACCAGGGGCATCGAGCAATCGGTGCCCCTTTTTCATTTCCTGAGAGTCATTAATTCGGTACTTTGGCTTTATATTTTTATACATTCAGTCTCCAGAGAGCCATCGCCCAAACGGGCGTTTTTTGTTTTTTGAAAAAAATAAAGTGCTTGATTGACAATTAGGCGCTTTCGTGATATATTTTCGCTTCATATCAAGGGATACTTATGGAATTATACTTAACACAAATCCGGCCTAATCTGCAGAGAGTTTTGTTGCTTCTGGTTTTCGTTTTTTTGCTAACTGCGGCCGTTACGCTCAATAAGCCGGACGTGTTTTATGTGATGGCGATCTTTTTCTCTTTGTTTTTTTTCTTTCGTGATCTTCTTTGGCTGGCGCCTGCGCTCGCCCTGCCCGCCCTGACGCTCGGGGAAGCCCTCAAGTTCGAGCTGACCCCCTACTGGAATTATGAATATACGCTTGCGGAAGCTCTTCTCGCCCTTGCTCTCGGGGTCTTTTTATTGGATAAATTTTTGAATCAGGGTTCAAGAAGGGTAAGCCCCGTTAGAAATTCCCGCGGAATATTGAACTTTGCAGGAGTTATTCAATCATCTGACGGTCTAATTCCTTTGGGAGAGTCTGCCAATATTTCTAACGGGGTAAAATTTGACCGTCTCGGTTTTTTTCTGCTTGCTTATTTCGCGCTGGCTGCCGCTTCATTCTGGCAGGTTGTAGATCTGCATTATTATCTTTTCGGCTTGAAAGCCATCTTTTTCAGCTTTGCCGGCTACCTCTTGGCCGTCAACCTGATAGATACCAAGGCAAAATTGCGCGTTTTTCTTTATTCATTGACAGCCGCCTTGCTGATACTTTCTCTCCAGGTTTTTTTCAAATTTTATCAGCTCGGATTTTCCGAAAAGTTCTTTTTTGAACGAAAACTGATCACCCTGCCGCTCGGGCCGCTCGCTACAGTCGCTTCAATCATCACCCTGCTCTTGCCGGTCGTGTTTGTTTTTTTCCTGGCAGAAAAAAAGATCCAGGCCAAGGCAGTGATTCTGCCGGTTTTTTGTTTCGGCTTGTTCGCCTTATTCGTAACCCTGGGCAAGGCAGCCATCCTGGCCAGCCTGGTCGCGTTCGCCTACCTTTTCATGAGGTTGAAAAAGGTCAGACCATATTTCCTGGCTGCGTTGGTTGTCGGTGCGGTGCTTGGAGCGGTATTTCTCGCGCCGCTTGCGAGCGGTCTCATCACGCGGGTCAAGACGACCTTTATCGATACTAACACCCAATTTCGCGTCTTGGAATACAAAACCGCCGGCACATTGATCGCCGAACACCCAATTTTTGGCGTCGGCGCCGGCCAGCAACTGCATTATTTCAAACAGCTGTTGAACTTTGATACGAGCGAACTTGTCAATAATTTTTTTCTGCAGGCGCTTATTGATTTCGGCCTGCTCGGCTTTGCCGGCGCGATGATGATTTTCTGGTCGCTCGCCAGCAAGGCTGGCCAGATTGGACGCCAGACCCGCTCGAGCGGCGGGCAGGCGGGCGGTACCGCTTCAATCTATGCCTGCGGTTTGATTGCTATGCTGCTCGCCTCAGTCGTGACCGGCATGCTCGAGGTGACTTTTTTCGCCCTGCCGTACGCGATCATTTTTTGGCCGACCGCCGGCGCGCTGATGAATTTGAAAAATTATGATTTAATTTAGTAAATATTTCTTTTAGCGGCAGTGGATAAATTTTCTACTGCGGAACTCGTCCCGCCAAGGCGGGACTCAAACAGTCCTCGCACGAAAATTTATCCACTACCGCTAAAATATTGTTTATTTGCATGATTATGATCAAGTTATCAGTTATCATTATCAACTACAACACGCCCGAGATGACCGAGCAGGCGGTCAGGCGTTTACGCGAGTGCGAACCTGAGTTGGCGCTGGAAATTATTTTAATCGATAACGATTCGACGGAGAAACTTTCAGCCGAAACAGTTTCGGCGCTCGGCCTGAAATATATTGAGAATCGGGAAAACGTCGGTTTCGCCCGCGCGGTTAATCAAGGCATCAAGATCGCGACTAGCGGATCAATCCTGCTTTTGAATTCCGACGTGCTCGTAGAGCCTGGTGCGGTGAGCAAGCTGCTTGCTTTGATGGAAAAAGACCAGCGCATCGGCGTAGTCGGGCCAAAAATGATCTATCCGGATGGCCGCGAGCAAGCCAGTTGTGGTTATTTCCCGGATCTGTTGCGCGAATTCATCAGACTTTCGACGCTTTATAAAATAATTCCTTATGGCACGCTCGCCAGACAAAACAGATTTAACGCGCGATTGTTTGACGAGGGCGGGGAAGCGGACTGGCTCTCCGGCGGCTGCATGCTCGTCAGGCGCGAGGCGATAGACGCGGCCGGCCAGTTCGATGAACATTATTTTTTCGGCGTGGAAGACATTGATTTTTGCTTCCGTGCCAAACAGGCCGGTTTCAAGGTTTTTTATCTGCCGCAAGCTCGAGTGATCCATCATCACGGTTTATCCTCAGGCGGGCCGCGCACCATCAGCAAGATGGAGATGGAGCGGGATAACTTGAATTATTTTTTGAAGAAAAATCTGCCAAACAATAATCATTCAAGAAAAATTATTAGATTTTTACATAATAGTAAGATTTGGTTTATTAAATTGATAAATGGTTAAATTGCTAAATTGTTGAATGCCGTTTAAATCTAAATGCAACATTGATTTTATTGAATTAATCAACAATTTAACAATGAAGCAATGGAACAATTTAAAAATCTAACAATTAAGCAATTTAACAATATAGATTATGCCCAAATATACCCCCAAAGACGCCACTATCGCCATCACATACAGATGCAACTCGCGCTGTCAGATGTGCAATATTTGGCAGATTAAAAATCCTGCGGATTTGCCGGTAGAATTGTTCACCGGTCTGAATCCGGATTTGAAATACATCAACCTGACCGGCGGCGAACCGTTTCTGCATCCCTTTTTGCCGGAAATCGTCCGCACGGTCCATCTGGTCGCACCGAAAGCGCAGATAATCATTTCTTCAAACGGACTCGCGACCGAGTTGATTGCTGCGACCATGGCGGAAATAATGAAGATTGGCGCGGATATCGGTGTGCGCATCTCCCTCGACGGCATCGGAGAGACCCACGATCGTATCCGCGGCATACCCGGCATCTATGATTGTGCGCTGGAAACCATATTGCGCTTGCAGGCTCTTGGCCTCAAGAACCTCGGATTGAGTTTTACCATCCAGGACGAAAATAAGGCAGAACTATTGCAAGTCTATGACCTGTCCCGCAAGCTGAAAGTCCAGCTCGCCTTAGCCTTGGTGCAGAATTCGGAAATATATTTCAGCAAGAGCTCTAACCGGGTGAACGCGGTGGAAGAGGTTGCGAAAAATCTGCTGGCAGTCATCCGGCGCGAGCTTGCCGGGCCGAATCCGAAACACTGGTTGCGCGCTTTCTACGACTATGGCTTGTACCTGTATCTGACGGAAGGCAAGCGGCTATTGCCGACCGGCGCAGGCCTGGATTCATTGTTCATCGATCCTGCCGGCAGGATCTATCCGAGCAACCTGATAAATCTCGAGATGGGCGAGCTGTCGGCCGGTCCGCTCGGTGATACGTGGAACACCGAACAGGCGCTGGCGGTGCGAGAAAAGATAAAGAGAGAGAATATCAGCGAGTCCTGGATCATCTGCACTATCCGGGGGGAGATGAAACGGCATGCGATAAAAGTTTTGTGGTGGGTATTAAAAAACAAGCTTTCAGCTTTCAGGAAATAGCTGTTAGGAAATTACTAAAAGCTGATAGCTGATAGCTAAAAAGCTGAATTCAAATGAAAATTCTGGAAATAAATAAATTTTATTACTTACGCGGCGGTTCGGAGCGGCATCTGTTCGAGCTGTCCGAGGCGCTCACGCGGCGCGGCCACGAAGTGGTGACTTTTTCCATGAAAGACGCGCGGAATCGGCCGGATGCTTCCAGTGATTATTTTGTCGATTCGGTCGATCTCGAGAAAATGAGCCTGAAAAATATCTTCAAGATATTTTATAATCGCCAGGCGCTGCATAGTTTAGAAAAGCTCATCAAACAGGAGCGGCCGGACATCGCTCATCTGCACAATATCCAATACCAGCTGACGCCGGCGATTATCCAGACTTTGAAAAAACACAACATCCCCGTCATACAGACGCTCCATGCCTATAACATCATCTGTCCCAATGCCAAGCTGTATACAGAAGGTTCGCCCTGTGAACGATGTTCGGGCAGTAAGTTCTATCAGTGCCTCGCGCACAAATGCGTCCACGATTCTTATGCCAAAAGCCTGCTTGCCATGCTCGAGGCCTATCTAAATGTCAGTCTCTTCAGACGCTATGAGGGTGTCGACCGGTTCATCGCGCCAAGCCGTTTCATGAAGGAAGTGTCGGCCCGCTGCGGTCTGCCGGAAGAAAAAATTCATGTGTTGCACAATTTTATTGATTCAGAAAAATTTTTTTCACTGAAATCGCATGTCGGCGACTATCTTTTGTACTTCGGCCGGCTGGCGGAAGAGAAGGGGGTAGATATGCTGATAGAGGCGGTGAAAGATTTACCCGAAGAAAAATTGAAGATTGTCGGCTCAGGACCCGAATCAACCAATTACCAATTACGAATTACCAATTACAAATTGCAGGATAGAGTCGAGCTCATAAATCATCAGTCGGGCAAAGACTTAGTGAATCTCATTGCTAATGCCAAAGCAATCATCATTCCTTCCCGCTGGCCGGAGAATATGCCTTATAGCCTGCTTGAGGCGATGTCGTTCGGGAAAGCGGTGGTGGTGGCGCGTATCGGCGGTTTGCCCGAGTTGATCGCGCACGGCAAGAACGGATTTTTATTCACACCCCGAGATCCGGAATCTTTAAAAGAACAGCTGCGAATATTAGGTAAAAGCGACCTCGACCAGATCGGCTCTGAAGCGAGACGATCGATCATTGGTTTGCACGCGGCAAAATATTGCGAATATTTTGAAAAGTTGGCGATCGGTTTGAAAAAAGATTATAATAGCTAATATTAGGTAAAATAAAAAAACAAAAAATAAAGCTATTGACATTTTTCAGCTGTTATATTAAGGTGACCATTTCATCATTTCGGGCTGCATTTTTTTCAAGAATGTTAAGATAATTTGGCTGATTTTATAATTTAATTTCATAATATGATCGTATTTAAGAAATTTTTTCTCGGTACCGTCGCTTTGGTTTTTATCGGCATCATCACTATCGGCGTGATGCTGGTGGCGGTGCCTCGCGTTTTGAGCCAGAGCAAATCTTATCATTCTGGCGACGCAATCAACTACCAGGGTAGATTGATCATCGGTACGGCTGACCAGGGTAAGTTGGAAATTTTTAAATTGGATCAGGGCCGGCTCAGCCGCACCGCTCAAATCTCGCTCGTGACCGCCGGTACCAGCTACAGCGACCCGGTCTTCGTGGAAGAATTCGGCGAACTTTATTTTTACACGGTAGACGGCAGGAATCTTTATAAATATAAAATTTCCGATCCGGCCAATCCGATCCTGATCAATCAGGCGAGCGAATACGGCCTGGGCGACTGGTTTTCGGGCGTAGTAAAAGCGGACAACCGGATCGTTACCGTGGGTACGAGCGGTCTCAAGCTTTGGACGCACGAACTTCAGCGGATCGATTCTTATAAATTAGCCGTCGCGAATCCTTATAATCTCATCCTGAGCCCGCGCGGGTCTTATATTTTCTATCTGGAGAAAGGCCTGTTCACCCTTTATAACGCGCCGAACCGCAGCGCGCGGGCTTCTTTCGACAGCTTTGACAAGTACACCATCTCACAGGCTTCAGTCTTCATGAATGATAACCACGACCATAAAGCCTTCAATGATGACATGGAAACCAAGCTCTATCTGGTCGACGACCGTGAATTGAAACAGATCGATTTCACATCCTACACCACTAAGACCTTCCGCCATATTTCCAGCCTCGGCTATGATGTCGCCGGCATTCCGGGCGAAGATCATCTCTATTTTTCCGACGGCGTCGGCTTGGTCAAGATCAGAAAATCCGACTTCAAACCGCTGACCTGGGTCTACACCACCTCTAAATTCGGCGATAACGGCTGGGCGATGGGCCTCAAAGCGGTCAATACCGGCGAAGGCCAGCGCGTGGTGCTGTTCAATAATTCTTCCATCGTCGTGATGGATGAAAATCTCGAGCTGGTAGACCGGTATATCAATAGTGAATTCGAACGTGAGCCCGCGGTTTCCGCGCTTTCGCTGACACTTGATAAGAATCGTGCCGCTGCCGGTTCATTGATCAGTCTCGGCGGCACCGGTTTCGGCGCCAATGAGCCGCTGACCATCACTTTTGCCGGGGAAAGCATGACAGGAAAGGCGGACGTTGCCGGACGTTTCGTCAAGATCATCACCGTACCGCAAGCAGCCAAGCAGCGCACCGATATCAAAGTGACGGGTGGCGTCTCCAAGCTGACTTACAGCATCTCTTTTGATATTGAATAACTCGGGATCGTAACTTGTAATTGGTAATTAGTAATTTGGAAATTGTAATTTGTTATATATAAGAAATTTATAGCCATTGGATGTTGTATATTCAAGGGCTTCAATAAAAAACTATGAACACACAAGGAATCAGAACAAAAACACCTAAAAAGCCGTTGGTTTTACTCGCTCTTTTCGGCCTGATTTTTCAAATGGTCCTGGCGCCGATCGCGCCGGCACCGGCTCAAGCGGCCGTCACCTCGACCGGAACTAATTTGATAAAAAACGGCAGTTTTGAAACCGACCCTTATGCTAACTGGGGCATCTGGAAAGGTACCGGCGCCACGCGTACCATCACTTTGTACCGCTCATATGAACCGGCTTTCGGCCAGGGTTCATATTCGGCCGGCATCGAAGCGAGCGGCAGTCCGGAATCACGGATGAGTGCCGGCTTGGTCGGCTCAGCCTCGAACAGCTTCACTTTGTCTGCCGATAAAAAATATCTTTTAAAATACTATGCCAAAGCCAGCCAGGGCATGACAGTAACATCTTACCTTGAGGATGCCGCTTCTTTTTCCGCAGTCACGCCGCTGACCGAACAGTCGATCAGCACACAGTGGCAGGAGCGGAGCGTGATTTTTTCACCTGCTGCCGGCACTTCCGGCAGCGGTCTGGTGGTTTTCGCTTTCGGCGATATGCCGGCGGGCGCTACTCTGTATCTGGACGGCCTGGTCTTAGCGGATTTTAATCCGCAACTGTCCACCGCCGAGGTCAAGGGCTCGATCGGCGAAAGCAACAAGGTCCTGAAGATCAAGAATCTGTCTTTCACCAGCGAGAGCGATATCGCGATCGAACTTCCATATTATAATGAATTGACCAGGACCGCCGGTACGAAAAGATTTACCGCCGATAAGGTTTCGGCTGCTGATGCTTACTTCAAGATGGCGGAGCAGACTTTTGCCGGTATCGGACGTGTCTATGTCAAAGACAACTATGCCGGCCAGTTCAATTACAACGTCCAGCCGAAATTGTTCGAATTTTTTCCGAGCTTGTTGCGTTCCGGAGAAGATCTTACCGTCAAGACGAGCGGCATCAATCCGCTCAATGACGCGACCTTTGTCCTGATACAAACGGTAAATTCACAAAATAAGAAATCGACAACCTTTTTGAAGCCTTCCGGCTTCGACAGCAAACTGACCCAGCTGACCGTCAAGCTGCCGACCGGCGTAGTCAGCGGCAATCTGCAGGTACAGACATCATTTGTCAATATGGCCGGTTCGAATGTGGAAAATCGAAGCACTTCGATCGCTTATAAGGTCAAGCCGGTCGTCACCTCCATCGAATGGAGCAAGCGCGGTTTCGAACAGGTCGGAGATAAATTACGCATCCGCGGTCGCGGCATCACCAACTCGCCGTCCGTGAATTTCTATGATGCCGCCGGCGCTCTGATCGCCAGCTCCAAAGCAACCGTGTTGTCCGTCGGCGGCAGCGAAGAGGAGATCGAGGTGGCGGCGCCGACCAAGGCGAATCAGGCCACCGTGAAAGTTTCGGTTGACGGCGTCTTGTCGGATGAAGGCGTGGCATTGCAGTATTCAGCCAGGCCGAAACTTACCTCCATCACTACGAAAAATAAACGGACCTATCCTGATTCCGGCGAAGTGTTGCCGGCCGCCAAGATCGGCGAAGAAATCACTCTGACCGGCGAGGGTTTTACCGCGGCGAGTGGCACCGTCGTGGAAGTCGAATTTCAGGGTTTCGGCCGGCGTTTCCGCTTGCCCGTAGAGAGCGGCAAGATCGGTTCCACCGGTAAGACCATCAAGATAACGGTTCCGGAAACCGCGCAGACCGGCTTCATCGCCGTCTATGTTTCCGGAGAACGATCAAATTATCGCCCCGTAGAAATCATCCCGAAACTCATATCAGTCAGCCCGAATCCGATCGTGCCGGCGAGTGCCATCACGATAACGGCACGGGGTGTCGGCGGCAACGCCAAGGCCGCGAGGATCATTTTCAACCTGACCAGCAAGGACGCGCTGGAGGTCATTCCGGATTCAATCTCAGTCGATACCAATACCGGTATTGCGACTATCTCCCTTACCGCGCCGAGCGCCTTATCTTCCAGCTATTCCTCGATCAATCTGCGCTATGACCGCTGGTCGGATGATGAAAAAACCAGCTTGGCGGTCGATCCTTTCATCAATGAAGCCAGTATCGATCTGGACACTAAGATATTGACAATCAAGGGCTATGGTTTCTCGATCAACCCTGGCGAAAATCAGATTACCTATCGTTATGCTGATGAGAACCACACCGTAATCAGCCCGTCCGTAAAAATGATCGGCGTCTACCCGACCGAGGAAGGGCAGGAAATCCGCATCCAGATCCTGGACGGCTACCATTACGGTTATGTCTCGGTGGCGGTCGGAGGGAAGACTTCCAACGAAGCCAACTTCGGCCCTGTTTCCATCCGCCGCATCGTGCGCCGCGTGGAAATGGTTGAGTCGCTCGGGCGCACTATGGGAGTGCTCTATATCAGCGGGTATAATTTCGGCACGCAAGGCGATGTCAGGGTCGGCGATGTTTGGGCAACCACGCTTTATCGCAGCGAATTCGTAATCACCGCCGCGGTCGAGACTGCCGACCTGTATAAGAATCCGGTAATTGTGACTAAGTTATAATTCTATCGTTCTTAATATTTTGAAGTTCGCAAGGGGAGCAGAATGGCAAGTCTATTCTGCTTTCCTTTCATAACTTTGAATCAATATGAGAATAGCTTTTATCGGGCAAAAGGGTATACCATCTAAATTTGGCGGCGTGGAAAAACACGTCGAGGATTTGTCCGTGCGGCTAGCCGTAGCCGGCCACGAGGTGATCGTCTATACCCGTCCGAATTATACCGATCCCGGCCTGACCGAGTGGCGGGGCGTCAAACTGGTCAGTCTGCCGTCCATCGGCACCAAGCATCTGGATGCCATCAGCCACACCCTTCGGGTCTGTCTGGACGTCGCGCGCCGCGAGGTCGATATAGTCCATTTCCATTCCATCGGTCCGTCGTCTCTGATCTGGCTGGTCAAACTGTTGAAACCGAACACTCCGGTTATCTCGACTTTTCACGCGCAATGTTACAAGCACCAGAAATGGGGCAGTTTCGCCAAGTTGTATCTGAAATACGGTGAAATGGTCTGCTGCACCCTGGCCGACCGCACCCTGACCGTTTCCCGCCACCTGAAGCGATATGCCGAGAAAAAATATCGCCGATCTATCGATTACGTGCCGAACGGCGTCGAACCGCAAGCCGAAAAAGATGCCGATCAGATCGCCCAGTGGGGGCTGGCTAAAAACAACTACATCGTGGCCGTTTCCCGGCTGGTAAAACACAAGGGACTGCATTATCTGATCAAGGCGTTTGGCGGCATCAAGACGGAGAAAAAACTAGTGATCGTGGGCGGTGGCGCTTTTACGGATAAATATGTCAATGAGTTCCAGGCGCTCGCTGACGCCGATAGCCGGATCGTAGTGACCGGCGTAAGGAACGGCGAGACGCTGGCGCAGCTCTTCGCCAATGCCTATCTGTTCGTCCAGCCGTCAGAATCCGAGGGGCTGTCGATCTCGTTGCTCGAGGCGATGGCGTACGGCCGGGCCTGCCTTGTCAGCGATATACCGGAAAACCTGGAAGCAGCGGGCGCCAACGCCATTTCATTTAAAAATAAAAGCATCCGTGATCTGCGGGAGCAGCTTGAGCTGTTGCTTGACGATCAGGAACGGGTCGAGGAAAACGGCCGGCTTAACCGCGAGCGTGTCCGCGAACAATATAATTGGGATCAGATTGCAACCGAGGTTGAGCAGATATACCAACAAGTCTCAGAAGAATATAAAGAAAAGAAACGATTTGCCCGCCTGCGGCTTGCAGGCAAAATGATCGGTATACTTTTTTAGACATCAGTCGGCTCTTTAAAACGAACTTATCATCAACATTCAAGAATAAGGGGGCGTAACATGAACAGATGGCTCGGCATCGCTGTTGTCATCCTGCTCGTTGCGGGATGCGGGGAACTCACAGTGGAGAACCAACCGTCAACCGACAATACTGTTTCACCGCCTTCCGCCGGTGAACAGCTGCAGCTGATTTCCGCAGTCCAACTTGCCGACAAGCGCTGGGAATATCATCTGGCGCTGGATCTTTCCGCGATTTCCGGGGATAAGACGTCGCCGTTTTATATGGCGGATTTTTCCGATTGGATCGTGGTCAATGGCGCGAACAACAACGGCAGACTGGAATTCAAGATCCAGACCTACGACCGGCTTTGTAGCCTGGCCTACGGCGGCAATTACAATCTGCAGAGCTGGGCATATCTTGATGATTCGCAATATTTCGTGCAGTCCCAAGACGCCCTGGAATTCGGCCTGCAGAACGGCTGCTTGGTCAAGTGGAACGATTTTTCGATTAGCCAGTATGGCGCAACAGCGACCGACAACGCCAACGTGGTCGGCTTCACCCTGGCTGGCGACCAACTGATCATCTGGTTTAATCTCGCCCACGTCTCCGGCTCTTTGGCTAACCCATTTTGGTTCGGCGACCAGACCGGCTACGCCAAACAGCCGATTGCGATTCAGAATTCCAGCGGCTGGGCAGAGAAGACCATCACCATCGCCGACGGCCAGGTCATCAAGTTCACCTTCGGTGGCGACATCGCGGTTAACACCACCTGGGCCTACATCAGGGATTCCCAATTTTACAAATTCGCCGATGACTTTATCGTCGTCGGCCGGTATGACAACACCATCGTTGCCCGATAAACCATATTTCAACCCACCCCGCTCGGGTCTCCGAGCGGGGTGTTTTTTATAATTATTGATTTTATGTTATAATATAGGTGTAGATAAGTTATTTAATTTTATTGATTATGTTTAAAAAAATTAAGATTTCAAATTCGAGATTATTATTTCTCCTCATCGGCATCCTGCTCGCCATCTCAGTCTCCGGTGTTTGGGCGGCCTGGAATTCAACCGTGAGCGGCGGACAGACATTGACCTCAGTCTTGTGGAATGATGTGGTGGCGAAACTGGCAGATTTGGATACGCGTTTAGGCAACGTCGGTTCTGTTAATTTTTCACGGACAACATCCCAACCTGTGCTCTTTCAGCGCTTTGTCGGGCCGACCGGATCACCATATTATAATGTTGCAGCGCCGACAACAAATGACGAAAATGTCTGGAGTAGCATAAATTTAAGCACTTTTTCCCCTCCGGCAAATACAAAATATGCGGCAGTAAAATTTTTTATGTCTTCTACGAATTCTCGTAATGCTTGGATTTTTTGGCGTAAACCCGGTGACCCCGCGCCTGCTACGCCAGTCGTAAATACTTATTCCGCCAACAATAGCGATGATGCTGCTGGCGATACGAATACCGTATGGATTCCGTATGATGCGAGCAGCCCGCAGATGGAAGTGATGTGGGCGACTTCAAACGGGAACGATCCAAACCTGATCCGCGTGGTTCTGGAAGGCTGGATTGTAAATGTCGGCGGCGGCGGTGGAGCGATGATAAATTATGGCGACTGCGTAACTGTCAGTCATACGGAAAATGGGGCCTGCGGTTCGGGAAACGCTTGGGGTACATGCCCGAATAATTATGTTATGGTAGGGGTAACAACCGGATTAAGATTTCCCGGCGCCTGTACAGAAGCTCAGGTCAGATGTTGTAGACTGCAGTAGCAAGAATGAGCTGACCATTGTTCCGAAGCACTCCATTGGTTTTTATTTGCCAGGCCATAGCTGCTGATTAAGTTGATAGATAATTCAACCGTTAGATTGATAAACTCAATGAACCGAAAATATAGCATTTTTATTATCAGTGTATTTTTTTTCGCCATACTTAGTTATGGCTTATTTTTTTTCCACCAGTCGCGGGCTGCTAAGGGCGACATCATCGGCATGCGGATTTATCCTAATATCAAGCATATTTCCGCCTTGCGCTGGTATCAGGAAGGTCCTTTTCCCAAAGGCTCGCCGCAGCAGATGGTGGTTGACGGTTACCAAGGGATACGCGACGGGCGCACCGCCTATGTCAACGCGGCAAATGTGGACATAGACGACGGCACCTTTTATACCAATATCTATGTGCTTTCCTTCACCCAGTCGGCCGAATTGGCGACCGAAGATATTTTCGGCCGGCTATTATCCAGATGGCGTTTCAATACCAACCTGGATATCGAGACGGGCGAATGTTCAGAAGCAACTTCAACTAAATGTCTGACTGTTGCCGATTGCGAAGGCCTGGGTTATTGCGATAATTTCAAATCAAAAACCATTCGCGATACTTTGCGCATGGAAAATCTGGCAGATATCAGATTGTCCCTTGAGCAATATGCGAAAAAAGAAAAAAAGTATCCCGACCTGGCCGCCGGCTCGTATTATACCAACCGGACTTTATCAGTTTGGCCGAGTTGGCAGGAAACGCTCGGCGGTAAGCTCGGCAAGAGCCTGCCGGTCGATCCGATCAATCAGCTGGCCGTCTGCACTGCGAATTTTGACCAGAAAACCTGTTGGGATGAAAATGATAAAACCTTTGCCTGGCCGATAGAATTGAATGCCGGCACCATTCCACCGAATAATTTCACTTATTTATACCGCAACAGCAACCAGGGCTCAACCTATAATCTGTGCGCTTTTTCTGAAACCGGTTTGATTCCGACAACGGAAAGTTGCAATGCCGTTTGTCTGCCGTTTTGTTTTGAAAAAAATTGCGGGCCGGATCGCTGTGGCGGAACGTGCGGAACTTGCAGTACCGGCTCGACCTGCTCCACTGGCGGAGTCTGTACCGCTAACTGCAACTCTTCGCTCGGCTGCCGCGCGAGTTTTCCCGATTCCGTTGAAACTTCCGGCTATTGTGCCGGCAGTTTGAAGTGCCTTGAATGCGAACCCGGAAGCCGGTACGCGGGCAGCGCTTGTGTTTCGATCTGTGCGGGAGCTGACGGCTGCAACGGCCACTGTCCGGCCTATTGTACCGCGGCCGATGATCCGGACTGCTCCGCAGCCGGTTGTTGCGGTGATAGCCGCGTGAAGGGAATTGAAGGCTGCGATGACGGCAATACTAATATCGGCGACGGCTGTGATTCAAGTTGTATGGTTGAAGCAGGTTGGTCATGCACCGGCTCGGCGACTTCCATTTCAATATGTACACTTAATTGCGGTAACGGACATCTGGATACCGGCGAAGTCTGCGATGACGGTGATACCAGCGGCGGCGATGGCTGTGATTCAAGTTGTATGGTTGAAGCAGGCTGGTCATGCACCGGCTCGGCGACTTCCATTTCAATATGTACACTTAATTGCGGTAACGGACATCTGGATACCGGCGAAGTCTGCGATGACGGTGATACCAGCGGCGGCGATGGCTGCAGTTCAAGCTGCACTGTCGAGGGTGGTTGGACCTGTTATTAGTTTCAGGCATAAAAAGAAGAGTCATTATATTTTTCATAATGAGTTACATAAAAAAAATTATAAAATTCAGTAAACCGGTTATTTCTCAGCATAACTTTGTATTCGGTTTCGTGTTACTTGTGATAATTTCATTGCTGTTAGGGAAAGTCTACATAAGTATTAATAATAAACTATTTATACAGACAAAGGTGGCATTCGCCAGGACTATCGCCGGCTGCGGCGAATCCGCAGGAGATTCATTTGCTGCTGCTCCCGCCACAAATCTTTGCGCGGCCGGTGGAGTTCCAAGTTCGGTTACTTTAGCCGGGAGTCAATGGATCTGGAGTTGCAATAATCCATCAGGCTGGGAAAGCCAATCGATTATTGCTTCTGGAAATTATGACGTGCCAGATGGAGTCGATCAGGTGCGAGTCAGAGCGGTTGGCGGTGGTGGTGGCGGCGGATCAGAAGTTCTGTTTGCCTCAAATGGCGTAAACGGCGGAAATACTTTGTTTAATGGGGTGGTTACAGGTGGCGGTGGAACGCGCGGTCTTGCCTGTTTGGATTGCGGCGGGGCCGGAGGGGCTGGCGGCGGTACGGGTGCCGTGAATGGAGTAGCTGGTGGCGGCGCCAGGAACATACCACTTCTTGGCAGGAGGCTGGGCGGCTTCGGAGGAGTTTTACCAGCAGCAAGTATTTTTATTGCAGGTCGGCAAGGTGGCGGAGGAGATGGCGGAAACGATGGCGGCGGCTGGTCGGGTGGCGGCGGTAGCGGCGGCGGTAGCGGTGGTTTTTATCAGAACACTGTCAGCGTTACACCTGGCGCATTAGTTCCGGTTGTCATCGGCGCGGGTGGAAATTCTGGCGGCGGAGACGCTGCTGCCGGACAACCTGGCATGATGTTTGTCGATGTCTTTGATATGAGTTGTACCGCCCCTGTTATAAGCGCTTCTTGCAACTTGCCTTGGGGCGGAACGATTGCTCATGGCGCCAGTATAACAGCCTACTCATCGAATTTAGTTTTATGCGGCGCTTCCTGCTCTAGTATTAGTCAAACAAGGGTCTGTGATAATGGCACTCTTTCCGGCACCTATATAAATCAAACCTGTTCGGTCGCATCTTGCAGCGGCCCCTCGGTTTGCATCCGCACCTGCGGTAATGGGGCCATCGATACCGGCGAGAGTTGCGATCAGGGCGGCGGCAATATTACGAATGGCGACGGCTGCAGCTCCGCCTGCCAGGTGGAATTGAATTGGACCTGCGTCGGTGCCCCGTCAATTTGCACACCAAACACCCAAACGGTAGCTTGCGTCGGCTTACCGCTGTTTGAGGCCGTTTGGAATGGACTGACTACTGTTGTTCAGACCTGGACCGGAACCGCCTGGGCACCTTCAAATGTCGGCGTTTATAACGTAACCCCGGGAATTTGTACTTTTAGCTGTAATCCGCCATTGATTTGGAATAGCACGGCCTGCATAACTGGGACTTTCCCTTTTTGTACTTTTGATACGCCACCAACCTATTTTGACAGCTGCTTGATTAGTCCATAACCGCATGAGTAAAAAAACAATTATATTTATATTTCTCGGCGCGTCAATCTTTATTGCCATGGGTAGTTTTATTTTTTTGCGCGTGATAGCTAATTCCAAAAATACTTTAAATTATTCCGTGACCGAAATAACCGGCGATTGCGAAAAAAACAAAGACAACAAAAATAAGGAGAAATGCTATCAACAGTTCTTTGTTCTATATAATAAGCAAGAGAAAAAAGATTGTACCATTTTTTCCGGCGCTTCAGGTGTTGTGTGCGAAAAAGCCAAATTGGTTGAGGATGCGGTAGCAGAGAAGAGTGAGGCCGGTTGCCAGAAACTGGAAAACGACAACGAAAAAACATCATGCGAAGCGCAAGTCTTATACAGTCTGGCGATAAGCAACCGCGATATGACGTATTGCGAAAAAATCAAACAGCCGCAAATAAATGCCGATTGCCGCATGGTGCTTGATAAAATTACCTCGGTTAAAACCAATATATAGCGGATAGGCAGATTATTTATAAATTTTTTACTCGCATCACTGTTTTGTGTTATAATAATATCAATTAAGTGGATAACTCTTTTTGATATTTAAGCGACCTCATGCAGTTTAGAAAAAGAAGCAGAACCATCAAAAATCCATTCAAAAAGAAAACCGGAGCCAAGCTTCTGGATTTTTTTAGTTCCAGATTCGGTTTCAAGCACTCTAGTTTGCGTTCATTCATCCGCCAGCATCACTTTATGCTGGGTTTTTTGTTGCTGGCCTTGGTTGCCGGAGCGATGGGGGGGTTGTATGACGGGGCAAGTAAGAAACTGGCCGAGCGGCCGGGGAGCGTAATGGCGGCAGCAGGTGACATAAACTGGGAAGTACCAATACATTTAAGCAATTGGGATGAAGCTAATAGTTTGGTAATTAATAGTAGTGGAATTTATGTTGCTGGCAATGATAATACTTTGGGCAACTTTCAATGGAGAACACAAAAAATAGGTCTTGATGGTAGCCTTGGTTGGGTAAAAACGCTTAATTATACGTCCGGCTTTGAAGTCGCCAATAATATAGCAGTTGATAGTACGGGTCTTTATGTTGTCGGAGAGGCAAAAAATCTTGGAGGAGAATGGTTGATTCAAAAATATGACTTAAACGGTAATGATGGTTTTATGCAATTATGGGACGGAAGCAATTTAAGAGATGATGAATCATATGATGTTGCTGTAGATGGTAGTGGTGTATATGTTGTTGGGATGGATAGCATAAATAGCATAACAGATGTTAAATGGAGAATTCACAAATACAGCTTGAATGGCTCAACCCTGCTTTGGGCCACAACATCGAATCCAAGCACTTGGGCCGATGCGGCAACGGACATAGCGATTGATACAACAGGGATTTATGTGGCTGGATACGATTACTCTTCGGGTAGTTATGGATGGAGAATACAAAAGTATAATCTAAATGGCACAACATTGCTTTGGGCAACGTCGACGGATCCAAGCCCAAGTCCTAATGATAGGCCGACCGACATTGCGGTTGATGGTTCGGGTGTTTATGTATCTGGCTTAGATGGCTCAGGCTCTGGTGGTCGATGGCGAATAAATAAATATAGCTTAAACGGGAGTAGTTTAATGTGGTCGGTGACTTCAGACCCTAGCTCTGGTTCCGATAATGCAAATGCGATTGCGGTCGATGGCACGGGAGTTTATGTGGCGGGGGCAGATTATGTCGACAGTTATGCTTCAGCGCGCGTTGAAAAATTTTCATTATCTGGATTACCGGTTTGGAACCATAGATATCCCGCGGCGAATGGTGGCGATGATTATTTAAATGGAATAGCGTTAGATAATGCCGCTATTTATGTAGCCGGTATGGAATTTGATGCTGGAGGGAATATTGGTTGGAGAGTTATGAAAATTTATAAAGACGAAACCCCTCCTTCCGTCAAAATCAACCTCCCCACCAACCAGCCGAACCTGACTACCGCGCTAAACCGCATACGGATTGCCGGCACTTCTACGGATGACGTGGCAGTAACGCAGGTGCGCTGGTCGAACGACCGCGGCGGGTCAGGCACGATGGTCGGGACCAGTACCTGGCTATACAATAATGTGACGCTTCAGTCTGGCGCTAACGTCATCTCCGTGTCCGCCCGCGACGCCGCTGGCAACTGGGCGACGAGTACGCTGACGGTGACGTTTAATGCGGTTGCAAATCCTAATTTTTTCAAAACAATCTATGGTCCGGCTGCTCAATATCAGGGATTTTCAATTCAATCAACTCACGACGGGGGTTATATCGCGGACGGACTGACGACCTTAGGAGGCGGGTCAGGGAATGCGATGTTCATAAAATTATTTCCTTCCGGCAGCATTGAATGGACAAAAACAATTATCGGTCCGTTCCGTGATTCAGCAAAAGTAGTCAGACAAACATCCGATGGCGGTTACATCGCGGCAGGTTATACGTTTATTTCAAGCATAGGTACGGACGACAGGTTTTATGTTGTAAAATTGAATTCTGCCGGAGATGTGCAGTGGTCAAGATATATCGCAGCAAATATGGGATCGGCGCAAGGTGTGCAAGAAACAGCGGACGGAGGATTTGTTGCCGCAGGTGCAATTTCTATGGGTTTAAACAATAAAGATATCTATGTAGTAAAATTCGATAAAGTCGGTAATATAATCTGGCAAAATACTTATGGAGGAGCGTCAGATGAGTTAGCATACTCTTTGGATTCAACGGGTGATGGAGGGTTTATAATTGCAGGCACTACCGGCAGTTTTGGTACCGGCGTACTTCTTTTGTTAAAATTAAATTCTGACGGGAGTATCGGTTGGTCAAAAACATATGATAGCGGCGCAAACGAATGGGGCTATTCCGTAAAAAATACGAATGATGGCGGATTTATCCTAGCCGGGCAAACGGGTGGAGCAAATTTTTATGTCATTAAGGTTGATTCCTTAGGAAATGTTTTGTGGTCAAAACAGGTTGATAGAATATATGAAGAAATTGCTCGGACGGTGATTCAAACTGAGGATGGTAATTTTATCGTAGCCGGCTGGTCAAAATGGGCGAGTGGAGATTCTGATATATTTTTAGTAAAACTCGATAGTGCTACCGGGGATAAGATTTGGTCAAAAATTATTGGAGACGGAAATGTAGCTTTAAGCTGGGCTTATGATTTTCAGCCGATGGCTGACGGCGGATTCGCGTTTATTGGTGAGGCAAATGTCGGGTTCGGAGGCGTTAATAGAACTTTAGCGATGAAATTGGACTCTAATGGAGAATGTAATACCTGTTCTTACATAAACGCTCCTACCGCTCCAGCAGATTCGGTTACCGATGCGATTGCTACTCCGGCTGTGATTAATCCGACGATCACCCCCCGAACTTATACCGCGATTGATCCCGGATTTTCTTCGGTTTCTCAAACGCTAACCGAGGTTTCTTATTGCGAAGCTGACACCACCGCGCCTTTTGTGCCGACCGGACTCACGGCTACTCCGTTTTCTTCAACGCAAATTGATCTGACTTGGAATGCTGCAACCGATAATCCCTCTGGTCCAGTTGCCGGATACAGGGTCTATCGCGGTCCACTGCCTATTGGCACAACGACACTAACTTCATTCAGTGATACCGGCCTTACGCCCTCTACGGCCTATGATTATTACATATCTGCTTATGATGCGGCACTGAATTCTTCTGCACTGTCCGCCCCGCCGGTTACGGCGACTACGTTGGCCTTTGCTCCTGATACCACCAAGCCGATGATTTTCATTAATGGACCCGCCTCTTTTTCTACCTCCACCTCGCCAATAAACATCAGCGGAACAGCGGTTGATTATTAATTTGAAAAATTAACTGATAATTGTAATATTTTGATTTTTTAACAATGAACATTTTGCTGAATAAAAATATAATATTTAAACTTATTTTGGTGTTTTTGGTTCTTGGAGGTTTTTTCTTTTTTTCTGAAAATGCGAAGGCCGCTTGTTTTAGTACTACAGAAGGAGGTTATTCGGTTTGCACCAATATTCCAGACCCACCGACTGTTTCCGGGAATAGAGTAACTTTTTATTTCTCTACAGATTTAGGTATGGATCCCGCAGCAGGAGGAATGATTGAAGTTTCTCCGGTTTCAGATTTTTCTTCAGGCGTTCAAGATGCGTGCTATACTTCAGCTTATTTTTCTGGAGGAGGCCCGAACGGTTATTGCGATACTTCAAGGTGTTATTTGCATACTTGGGAGTTTGATTCTTGCGATGTACCAAACGGAACTTGGTATTGGCGATTTCGATATTTCGACGACGGTATTGGTACCGACTATGGTGCAGGTGAGGATAACGCAGGCATGTTTACTGTCGGGAGCAGTGGCTCCGGTCTGTCAAATATAACCTGGGATAATCTTACGACCGGTGGAAGCGGAACCGCAGTTGGCACTACCACTTGGTCGATAATTGGTCTGGCGTTGCAAAGCGGTCAAAATAATATTACTATAACCGCCACAGATAATACCGGCAACTCTACCTCAACTCAGATGACGGTTGATTATACCGGCGCCGGCTTCACCTGTGGTGATAACATATCCTACAACGGAGATGTTTATTCCACCGTTCAGATGTCATCTGCTTATGGAGGCAAATGCTGGTTTGGGGAAAATTTGCGAACCACCAAAAAGCCAGATGGATCAAATATAATTACGGGTGTTTATTGCGATCCCGCTGGTTGTGGTACAGGTTGGGGAAGATTATATGAATGGGACACAGCAATGAACGGCGCATCCACCGCTGCAGGGTGTGGTGTTCAAATTCAAGGTATCTGTCCCGCCGGCTGGCACATTCCATCCGATTATGCCGGTTGTTCCGGCGATGATTTTCCGAGTCTTGGTACGAATGCTGGTGCTTTGAAAAAAACCGGCACAACTGAATGGAATACAACAAACGCCGGTGTCACTAATGCAAGCAATTTTACCGCTTATCCAGCGGGTAGACATTATACCGATGGAAATTATTATAGTCGCGGTATATATGGTTATTTCTGGTCCTCATCCGAGAATATTTCTCTTCCAACAAACGCGTGGGCTAGATTTTTACATGATAATGATGCTACATTCCAAAAGACTTGGTATATTAAACCCGAGGCTTTTTCCATCCGCTGCGTTCAAGACTCCGCCACCCCTCCTGGCATCGGCGGCAATGTGAACGGCTGGGCTTGGAGTGCGGGGACCGGCTGGATAAATTTCAGCGCGAGTAATCCTCTGGCCATGGCGCCCAATACGCGGCATATCGCTTCGGCGGTTGAAACGTCCGTGAAAAAGGCGGCTGATACTGTATCCCGTATCGCTAAGTTTTTCAGACTGAATTTCAATCACAGCCTGGCCGCGAGCAAACAAAAAATCAAGTCGGTCAGATATGTTAACAGTTTCATCGATTCCATAAGACTGACCGTCAAAATCGCTCTGGCTCAGGCCGCCGATTTCGGCGTGAGCATCGCTGCAGATGGCCAGTTCTCGGGCTACGCCTGGAGTGACGCGGTCGGCTGGATCTACTTCGGCCCGAACGCCACCCTGACGGACTATGGTCTGACTGAGGATACGGCCGCCCCGGCTGACCCGAAGACTTGGGCGAAATGGAATAAACCGGCAGTTGGCAATGACACCATCACCGGTTGGGCCAAGATTCTGGCCTTGGGCGACGACGGCTGGATCCAGATGAGCTCGTCAACCAATACGGCCTGGACAGGCAAGGGGGTCGGTCTCTTGGCTAACGGCGATTTCACCGGTTGGGCCTGGAACGCGGGCGCGGGCGGCAAAGCCGGCATCGGCTGGATCAGTTTCAACGCGCAGGTCTGCGATACCAACGGCAACGGCTTCATCGATACCGACGCCATGGTCGACGGTTGCGGCGGACAGGATAACGCCAGCACTCCGCTCGAAAATTTCAAAGTGACCACCAACATCGGCGCGGCCAACCAGACCCCGACGATCGATAATCTGTCCGCGCCGAACTGGAGCTATGCCGATGCCGCCGGGCCCCAGGGAGCCAAGAGAGCCAGATTGGCCTGGGATTTTCATGATGGTGACAATGACGCGCAGGGCGGCTTCCAAATCATCATCAATACTTCAAACAGCACCTCCACCCCGGTCCCGGTCATCAATGAGACGGTAGTGAGCGGCTCGTCCCAGTATCTGACCAACGCCCTGGCGTGGAATACGCCCTACTACTGGTGGGTGCGCGCCTGGGACATCAAGGGCGCCACCTCGACCTGGGCGCAATACTCGAGCGCCACTGATACTGATAATAATGATTGTCTCTTAACGCCTCCTGCTCCCGATTGCACCAATACCTTCACCACCTACAAACACCTGTTCCCATCGGCCAAATTCACCTGGGAACCGGTTAACCCGAGCAAAGATCAGAATGTCAACTTCATCGACCAGAGCCTAGTCGTGACCTCTGTCGGCGGGGAATACGAGACAGCCTCCACCACCAACGGGACCGTTTGGGCCTGGGTCTTTGATAACGGCGACCCGGCGAATTCCACCGACCCGAACCCGATAGCCAAGTTCACCGCCGTCGGCAACACCACCGTCACCATGAAAGTGACCGACAGCGACGGCTATTACTCCAGTACTTCGACAATATTTGATAAGATTAAATTTAAACTACCCAGCTGGACGGAGCAGAAACCGTAGGGAAGCTTATAGCTATCAGCTAATAGCTTTTAGCTTTAATGCGACAGAAATATGCTTTCGGGTATTAGGGTTAATAGTCGAAAGATCTACGCATATCAAAAATAATGATTTTATATATTGACACGACCAAGGGTGATAATATTTTAATTTCGCTCGGTGACGGGAAAAAAATCGTGGCGAAAAAAAGTTTTTTGGCGCGGCGGACGCAAGCGGAAAAATTATTACCATCAATAGAAAAAATCATCAAAAGCCGCGGTTTTGACTTGAAGCAGATAAAAAAAATCGAGGTGGCGAACGTTGGCGGAGGATTCAGCGCCCTGCGCATCGGCGTCGTTACCGCGAATGCGCTAGCCTACGCCTTGGGGGTGTCAGTAGAGGGAAGCGACAAAAAGCTAAAAATGGCCGGCGAGATACAAGTTGTTGTACCGCAATATGACCGTGAACCGAGTATTACAGTCAAGAAGCCAAACAACCTACACCACATCTAGTGGCTGTGGATGAAATGTTTATAAATAGGCCTAAATTCGCATAAACGACTGTTGATAAAAGTCCCATTATACAAATGATGGGACTTTTTGTTACGCAATATATTAAATTTTGTTCAATATTAGCTAAATTATAGTGGGGAGAATGGATTGACTTTTGGCATCAAGTGGTGTATTATTATATATAAGTGGTGAAAAGTGGGGAATTAGAAAAAAGAAATTAACACCCCCGACACCCTATATCGTCTAATAAGGTTAAATCGTACGATCTGTATATTAAAAAAGAAAATAAAAATATCCTTCACTTTTTATGGGGTGAAGGGGTAAATAAAAAGCTTACCCCGTCGGCCTGACGGGGATAAACAAAAACCAAATTCGGCCCGACCAGTCGTGCCCGGGCCGAAACTCGCTCTCCGCATAAAGCAGAGCGGGAAAAACAAAAAGCTTTTTAAGAAAAGTTTTAAGAACAGAAGGGGTCTGGCTAAAAATAATGAATTTTAGCCGGTCTCCTTTTGGGGGATAAGCCCGGCTTGTCCCAAACCTTCTCCATGCGTCAATAACAATTTCATGTTCATCGGTGAATATCAGCACAATATGGATGATAAGGGCAGGCTGGCTGTGCCGGCTAAGTTTCGCGCACTCTTAAAGACCGGTGCGGTGGTCACCAAGGGTCTGGATAACTGTCTGTTCCTTTACCCTAAAAAAGAGTGGCAGAAGATGGCGGCCAAACTTGCCGCCTTGCCGGTCGGACCGGCCAATAGCCGGGCCTTCGCCAGACACATGTTGGCCGGCGCGATGGACGTGGATTTCGACAGCCAGGGCAGAATAGTCCTGCCGGACTATCTGAGGCAGTTCGCGGGGCTGAAGAAAAAGGCGGTAATCGCCGGCTTGTATGACAGACTGGAAATCTGGGACGAGGAGACCTGGAATAAATATAAACTTGGTACTGAGGCTAAATCAGGCGATATCGCGGAAGCGCTGGGAGAGTTGCATATATGATAAATAGTCGAGAACTTGTTTCATCGTCCCTTCTCCTGGACAGGAGAAGGACAGGATGAGGTAGGGGAAAGGCGGTAAATTTACAAACCATATTTTCACCGCGAACAATCAACCTCACCCCGACCCTCTCCTGGCTAGGAGAGGGAGGTAAAATAAAAAATATATAAAATGGAAGCAACAATCAAAAACAAAAGTCAGCAGGTAAAAAAATTAGAGGTGCGGGTCGAATCGAACCTGGCTAACGATTGGCAGGAACTCAGGAATTATATCCATCGCCGCGCACAAGCGGTAAGCCTGGCCAAGGAAATTTAACAGTTATATATGGCATATCAGCATGAACCGGTGATGTTGGATGAAGTGCTAGAGTATCTGGCTCCAGAAGCAGACAAAAATTATATCGATGCCACTTTGGGAGGCGCGAGTTACTCACTCGCCATCGCGAGTCGCATCGACAAAGGTTCCGTGCTTGGGATAGATCTGGATGAATCGGCCATCGCGAATGCCAAAGCACTGATCAAACAAAAAAAAATAAAAAATTTATTGATTGCCAATGACAACTTCGCAAACTTGGAAAAAATCGTTCTTGAAATATTCGACGGCCAAGCACCTGAGTTCCACGGCATTGTCTTTGATCTGGGCCTATCATCGGCTCAGCTGGCTGACCGATCTAGAGGCTTTTCTTTCGCGCATGATACTCCGCTCGTAATGAGCTTCGGCCCGCCCGCCAGCGCTTTGAGCGCAGGCGATAAGCGGGCGGGCCTCCCTGAAGGAGGAGGGCCTGCCTCGAATCGCCAATTTTGGCGAGGCGGGCAGAGTACATCGCAAATCGTGAACAGCTGGCGTGAGAGAGAGCTGGCAAAAATCTTTTGGGATTATGGCGAAGAAAAATTTGCCGGGCGGATCGCTCGCGCCATCGTCGCGTCAAGGACGAAAAAGAAGATTGAGACGACCGGTGAATTGGTGAAAGTGATCGAAAGCGCCATTCCGGTCAGTTATGTGAAGAAGCCCGGCATCCATTTCGCCACCCGGGTATTCCAGGCGCTGCGTATCGCCACTAATGAAGAGCTGGCAAACCTGGAAATTGCGCTTGCGGCTGCCGTCAGATTGATCGTCGCGAACGGGCGTATCGTAGTAGTAAGCTATCACAGCCTGGAAGACAGGATCGTCAAGAACTTTTTCCGAAGCCAGGCCAGGGGCTGCATCTGTCCGTCGGATCTGCCGGTATGTGTCTGCGGGCGCGAGCCTAAGTTGAAAATTTTGACGAAAAAACCGCTGCGGCCGAGCGCCTTGGAAGTGGATAGGAATCCCAGAGCCCGAAGTGCCAAGCTCCGTGCTGCGGAAATGATCTGACACCGTCCTCTGTCATCCCCGCGTAGGCGGGGAACTTACACTGCGTGTCCGCATCAAGATTCCCGCCTGCGCGGGAATGACAAAGCGAGGGGCGAGAATAATAAAAATACAAATAAACATAAACATATCAAATGGGGGAGAAGTTAAAAAAAGAAAAACAAAATAAGGTAAACTTTAACTGGAAGATGGCTAACCGGTTGCTGATCGCTATCGTATTCTTTTTCGGTGCGAGTTATCTTGTAGGCGTCAATGATCTGTCGATCAAAACCATTGTTCTGCAGAAACAAAAGATCAAGATATTCGAGCTGAGAAACGCGATCGCCGACCTGGATCTCCAGGCCATGTCTCTCGGGTCTTATACCAGCGTCACCCAGCGCCTTCCAGGATTATCGCTGGTAAAAGTCGATAGGGTGGAATATGTGGCCGGCACAGCGGCAGTGGCTGTTAATAAATAATAGGATGAGGTGGATGAGAAAGAAAAATAGGAGAGAGTTTGAAAATAATAATCGCGTCAACTTTGTAGCCGCGATTATTTTTATATCCGGCCTGGCAGCGATCGGGCAGCTTTTTCATTTGCAAATCATTGATTACGCGTATTATCGGGCGGCGGCAGCGCGGCAGCAGGAAGCCAACGGCGTAATGCCGGCAAAGCGGGGCAAGATTTTTATCCAAGATGAACGCGGTGCGGCGGCCGCGGCTGAACTTTTTCCCATCGCTACCAATCGGGAAATGGCTACTGTTTTCGCCCGTCCAGCCGAAGTGAAGGAACCGCAGAAAGCGGCTGAATCTTTATACGCGATCTTTAATGAGGCAAAAATCGCCGCTGATGTAGACAGAGTCATCGCTGAAGACGAATTGATCAAAGACGAGAGCGCCGAATTCAAAGCGGTAAAGCGCGAGCTGGAATTGAAAGCTCGTAAAGAAAGATCTATCGCGGACTATCTGTCAGTTTTTGCCAAAGCCGGTGATTCTTATGCCAAGATTGCGGACCGTGTGGATGAAGACACGATCAAAAAAATCAATGAATTGAAACTTAGCGGTATCGACTATACGCTCTTGACTCAGCGCTATTATCCGGAAAAAAATGTTGCGAGTCACTTGACCGGATTTGTCGGCTATGCCGGCGATAAACATGAGGGGCGCTACGGCCTGGAGGGTTTTTTTGACAAGGAACTCGCAGGGAAAGACGGCTACGTAAAGGCGGATCGGAACGCATTAGGCGAGCTGGTGGTGATGAATGATGAGGATTATACCAGGGCGGTCGACGGCCGCGATCTGGTGCTGACCATCAACCGTTCGCTGCAGTTTGAGGCTTGCGGCAAATTGCGTGAAGCAGTCAATAAACACGGTGCGACAGGCGGATCGGTGATTATCATGGAGCCGGCGACCGGCGCGATTATCGCGCTTTGCGCTTATCCGGATTACGACCCGAACGAATATCGCCAAGTGGATGAGATGAAAACTTTCAACAATCCCGCGATATTCTCGCAATATGAGCCCGGCTCGACTTTTAAATCTATCACTATGGCGGCGGCGCTGGACCAGGGGAAGGTCAATCCGGCAAGCGTATATGACGACAAGGGCTTCGTGATGGTCGCCGGCTGGCCGAAACCGATCAAAAATTCTGATTTTGAAAGCTTCGGCGGACATGGACGTACCGACATGACAACGGTTCTGGTGAATTCATTGAATACGGGAGCGATTTTTGCTATGGAACAGATCGGCGCAAATACTTTCGCCGATTACGTCAAAAAATTCGGTTTCGGCGAAAAAACCGGCATCGAGTTGGAGACTGAGGCGACCGGCAACATAGCCAACCTGACAGCAAAGAATATCAAGCCGGTGAGCGCCGCGACTGCCAGCTTCGGACAAGGCATCAGCGTGACCGCCTTGCAGATGATCACTGCGTATGCCGCAATCGCCAACGGGGGCATGTTGATGCAACCGTATATCGTACAAGAAATTGTCGGTGCCGGAGGCGAGAATATCCCGACAGTGCCGAAACAAGTAAGACAGATTATTACTAGTCGTACCTCCGCTATCTTGTCAGCCATGCTGACCAACGCGGTAGAAAAGGGGCACGCGAAACAGGCTAAAGTTCCCGGTTATTATGTCGCCGGTAAGACCGGCACTGCACAGGTAGCCAACGCGGAAACCAAGGGGTATAGCGATCAGACGATACACTCTTTTATCGGTTTCGCGCCGGTCAATAATCCGAAATTCGTGATGCTGACGCGCCTAGATGATCCAAAGGGCGAGCGATTTGCCGAAACGACAGCGGTGCCGCTGTTTGGCGAAATAGCCAAATTTATGTTAAACTATTATCAGGTACCGCAGGAAAGGAAAGATTAGTTTTCAATAATATTAATGTCATGCCGGAGCGAAGCGATAGCATCTTGTGGTTTTATCATAAGGTCCTATCGTCCCGCTGAGGCGGGACTCCAGGATGACAAAGAAAATGAAGAAATTACTGCAACTCAAACTCAAGTGGCTGGCTAAGATGATTTTGGCGCGGTATAAGCCGGAGATTATCGGGGTGACGGGCAGCGCCGGCAAAACCAGCGCAACCGAAGCGATTTTCGCCGTGCTGTCCAGCCGCATGCGCGTCCGCCACAATGAGAAAAATTATAATAACGAAATTGGCGTACCGCTGACTATCATCGGCAAGAGATCGCCCGGGAAAAATCCGATCGGTTGGCTGGCCATTCTGCTGTATGGATTGAAATTGATCCTGATCAAAGATAAGAAATATCCGGAGGTATTGATCTTGGAGATGGCGGTCGACCGTCCGGGTGATATGACTTATCTGAATTCGATCGCGAAATGCCGGATCGGCGTAGTTACCTTGATCGGTCCGATGCATCTGGAGTATTTCGGTTCGATTGAGAATATTATCAAAGAAAAAGGGGCGCTGATCACCAATCTGACAGCCGGCGGTTGGGCGATTTTGAATCACGATGATGAAGAGGCGAGGAGCATGAAAAGCCTGAGCAAGGTGAAGGTTTTGACCTACGGTTTTGACGAGAAAGCCGATCTGAAAGCGCTGAATCCGGCTTTCACTTTTGAGGAGGGGCCGGGCAGTGCTAAGCTTGCCGGCATGAGTTTCAAATTGAGTTATGATGGCTCCAGCGTACCGGTCCGGGTGCCACGGATGATCGGTTATCAAGCGATTTACGCGGCGCTTGCCGGCGCGGCGGTCGGTTTGATCCATGGCATGAACCAGGTGGAGATAGCCTTCGCCCTGCAAAGCCTGAAATCGCCCAAGGGCAGGATGAATCTGATCAATGGCATCAAAAATACATCTATTATCGATGATACTTATAATGCTTCTCCAAAACCCACTATCGCAGCTCTTGATGTCCTTGGCAAGATTCCCCTCGCAAACGGCGCACGCAGGTTTGCGGTTCTTGGCGATATGCTGGAGCTCGGTTCGTATACGGAGCAGGGTCATTGCGAAGTGGGGCAGGCCGCGGTAAAAAATGGCATCGATATCCTGATTACCGTAGGTGAGCGGTCGCTCGGAATTGCGGAATGCGCCAAGAAAAACGGAATGGCGCCGGAAAATGTCTTCAATTTCGGCAATGCCGATGCGGCTCGCTTGTTCGTCCAGGAGCGTATCAAGCAAGGCGACCTGATTTTGGTCAAAGGTTCGCAAGGTATGCGGATGGAGAAAATAGTCAAAGAAATAATGGCGGAACCATTGAGAGCGGCTGAACTGTTGGTGAGGCAGGACTGGGAGGATGCAGAGTGACATTTGACGGGGAGGACATTTGACAATTGACTAGATACAAACAAGAAATACAAAAAAACACGGCAACCGTCGTGTTTTAATAATGGTAAAATTGGGTTCCCGGCAGCGTTTGCATATGTATAATGCGCTGCCGGGAATCAGAGTGTAGCACGCGGCTACTCCTCTCTGACGAGCAGGCAATCTTCCGCTTCGGTTCAAGGGTTTTCCCAGGAGCCTCGGGGGTATGCCTGATGTCAATTCCAATATAACATAGTAAATCATAATGTCAAATACACTCCAACGCCAAATTTTAGTGTGATGTAAATTGAAAAACCCCCCGCGAAATCCGCGAGGGGTGGTGGGTTGGTCTTATTGTACCAGTGAGATGTAATACTTGACCAGCTCGGCAATTTGCATCGCCTTATACCGAGATTTACCGACATATGATTCCGGCCAAACCAACAGCTCCTTTATTTCCGGAGGCATGTTGTTTAGCGCCTTTTGAACAGTCTCGTCATTTTCTGCCAGGTCCTGGAGAACGTGGATAAGCGGTCGCTTGGTCTTCGTTGCGATGGGCGTCAGGGTGTGGTTCACCAGATGATGTGCATCGCCCGGGTAGCCGGCCATGATCAGAGCGATATAGAGCGGCTCGGCCAGGATCAGGTGGGCGCTCCGGTCGAAGTTCGCACGGCAGGCTTCGTTGTTCACGGTCAGGCGTTCCAGGAACGGGATACCCTGATTGTTTTTGCGCAACAGGGTATTGAGCTGTGTCTGGAGATTGACCAGAATGATCGGAAAGTCGCGAGCGACCGAGCTGCCGACCAGATCGCGCTGGTGTTCGCTGATCATCGTATCCATCACTTTGCCGAATTCGTTCTTAGTCCGGATCCACATGCCTTCCAGCTGTTCGAAGTTGATCGGGTTGCGCTTGTGCGCCATGGTGGAGGAGCCGACTTGGCCTTCTTCGAAGGACTCAGAAATTTCAGCGATTTCGCTTCTCATCAAGTTCCGGCAATCCCGGCCGAACTGGCCCAGGCTGGCGGACATCATGCAGGCGGAGAACAGGAAATAGGCGAGCGGTTCGGGCGGCAGGATCTGGGTGCTGATCGGTGCCGGTTGGAGTTTGACCCCGAGCTTGTCGAGCACCCTTTGCTCGAAGGTGGTTTGTCCACAGAGTTCCTCGACACCCAAACAGACCTGAGCGTTGTAGGCGCCGACTGCGCCGGAAATTTTTCCGACTAGCTGACCGGCAGAGCAGTCCAGCTGTTTCAGATTGTATAACAGGCGGTACTGGATGGTTGCCAGCCAAAAGCCAACGGTGATCGGCAGGGCGTGCTGTCCGTGGGTACGGCCAATCATCAGGTCGGGAACGAATTTGTGGATGAGCCGATTGACCGATTCCAGGACTTTGATGGCGGCGGGACGGATCGCATGGTCATAGGCTTTGATAAACTGGATGATGCGGCCGGTGTCCAGCGGATCGTAGCTGGTCAAAGGGATGTGCAGCCAGCGGCCGATATCCATGCCGACGATTTCCTGAGCCCGCTTGACCCAGGCGCGCACATCATGTCCTGTGCCTTTCTTGCCATCACGACCCTTTTCCAGAGCGTCAACTTCCGTAGTTGAAATATTGAGCAATTGCTCCTTCTGCGTGCCGGACAGTTTCATGTAGACTTCCAACGGCACGATGCCAATTTCTGCGAGGACGCTTAACGTCGCCAATTCCACTTCGGCCAAACCGCGGTAGTTGTTGTCGTAGCCGAAGAATTCTTTGAGCTCGGGGGGTTGATACCTCAGACTGCCTGGCAGCGTAAGATTGCGCACGTACGGTTCGCTCATGACCTTGATTCCTCCGCGTAAATGTAGTTCGGATCATAATTTCGCTGAAGCATCAGCCCGACTTTCAATATCACTTCTTGCGTCCTTGTCTCGGCGTAGTCCAGGATCCTGAGTTTTCCGTCCTCCAGACAGAAGTTGGCCGGTTCATAAAAATGGTGGCCGTCAGCAGTGACTTCATAATCGGAAATTTCCTGCAGATTGATCCAGAATGATTGCTTCTCGTGATTGACCGGTTGCCCGTAGCGCTGAAGATTGCACAGGCCGAAAAGCGAGCAGTGGGTCGGCTGTAGGAAAGCATGCCCGGTCTTATGATAAAACCGGCGTTCATTCCAGTTGTCGGCGATGCCCTTGAATAAGCATCTTTTAATACCGTAATGATGAACAGTTTGTCCCAGATAATGCTCCCAATGCTCAGGAGTTTTGAATATTTCGCGAGCCCATTTCAGCGCCAGCCAAAGCCGTATGCGAGGAAATTTCAACGCCAGGTTGAGTGCCGGCAACAAAACTACGATCCGGTTCTCGCCTTTTTTGATTTTCAAGACTCACCTCCGCCCAGAATTTTATTGTTATATTATTTTAAGGAACAAAAAAGGCCAGACCGAAAAACGGTTGACCTCCTTTTATTTGTTTGTAGCCCGTAGGGGAGTTCCTCCGTCGCTAAAGCTATGGAGGACGAGACTCAAAGAAACATTTCTTATCGCAGCTCGCACTGCGAAGCTTTAGCGAAGCAGTGTAGCCCGTAGGGGAGTCGGACCCCTCTTACTTGGTTGAGAACCAAGTGTCCTAGCCGATAGACGAACGGGCCATAATATATTTAATTTTTATATAAGGGTCGCGCCAAGAATTTCCCGGTGGCCGTTCAGAAACTCATCCGCCGATATCTCCTTCTTGCCGGCGAGCTGCAGCCGTTCGATGATCAGCGTATCGCGACCGGTCTGCACGGCGAGCTTATTCTTGTAATGAAAAATTTTTCCTACCGGCTGGTCATTGAGTTCAAAAAAATGCGGCGCCGCTTTGGATATTTTCAGGATCTCGCCGCTTTCTTTTATTTTCGCGAAACTGCCGGGCCAGGGGTGCATAGCGCGGATCTGGCGTTCCAGCTCTTCGGCCGGCTTGTTCCAATCAAGCTGTCCGTCAGTTTTTTTCAGTATGGAGACGTAGCTCGCCAGCTTCGCGTCTTGCGGTACCGGTTTTAATTTTCCGGAGATATAGGCTTTTAGCGTCGGGACGATCACTTCGCCACCGATTTTTGACAGTTTGTCGGATAGGGTTTCCGCGGTCTCCGTAGGCGCGATCAGGGTTTTGGCCTGATAGATGATCGGGCCGGTGTCGAGCGTCTTGTCCATCTTCATCACCGTCACGCCCGTTTCCCGGTCGCCGTTCATGATCGCCGCCTGAATGACGCTGGCGCCGCGGTATTTCGGCAAAAGCGAGCCGTGGATATTGATACAGCCGAATCTCGGCAGGCTGAGAATTTCTTCAGGAACGATCTGCGCATAAGCGACTACTACGATGATATCCGGGGCCATTTTTTTGATCTCTTCGGTGATTTCTCTGATTTTTTCCGGCTGCAAGACTTTGAGGTCGAGCTGCAGAGCCTCCTGTTTGATCGCCGGGGGGACGGTTTTTTGGCTCCTGCCGACCGGTCTGTCGGGCTGGGTTATTACCGCGACCAGCTTGAAGTCGGGTTCAGCCGCCAGCGCCCTGAGACTCGGCAGACCGAAATCCGGAGTCCCGATAAAAATTATTTTAGTCCTTGCTTTATGCGTCATATCAATTTTTTTTAAGCGGCCGCATCTTGTCGATGAACAATACGCCATCAAGATGATCGATCTCATGCTGGATCACCCGGGCGAATAAGCCTTCAGCCTTGATGCTGATTTTTTTTCCGGTCCGATCCTGGTATAGGCAGCTGATTTTTTTGTGGCGTCTGACCTGGCCGAAAATGTCCGGCAGGGAAAGACAGCCTTCCTCCCCCCATTCTTTGAGAATGGATTTTTTGGTTATTTTCGGGTTAATCATGCAAACCGGACCGTCAGCGGTATTGATTATCACGATACGGATGTTTTTGCCGATCTGCGGCGCGGCCAGACCGACGCCGTCGGACTCGAGCATGGTGGCAGTCATGTTCCGGCAGAGTTCATCAAGCTCTCGCTTTGAAAATTCGGCAAAATCCAACTCGACCGATTTTTTCCTCAGGATCGGGTCGGGGACGGTTAAGATTGGATAAATTTTAGCCATAATTAACTTCCTTAGAATAACATAATCGCCCCAGAAGGTCAACCGGCCGGATTGATTTTATTTGCAGATTATCGTATGCTTGAGAAAAAGAGGCGATAAAGGGGGGGCATGCTATGTTAACGCACGGCATCGCAGATCTGATCGCATTCTGGAGTCAGTACGGAAAACAGATACTCATCGAGACAGGGATAATGATGTTTATTATGGACTCTCCGTTCATCGGTTGGCTCATTTATAAGCGCATCAAGCACAAGAGCTGGCGTTGGGAATAACGTCGTCAAAGGAGGCACGGGCGTGAGTCAGAATTTGCAGGCGGTTATCGGTGTTGTGCTCGTCGGTGTAGTTTACCTCGGTTTGCTCATTTTGCTGGCAAGAAAGCTCAAGAAAAACAGGCCGTCCGAACCTGAATACGGTAGTGAGTACAGCAAGGCATTGGCGAATAGCGACGGTTTCCATCGGGGCTCTCTCTCGGACTAGCGGCATCACCGCTAGTCCTTTTCATAGGCGGCAATGGCCTGAAAACCGATTCATGACGCATAATCAGCGGAAATTGATTTTAGTATTTAGCAGGGGTATAATATGAAAAGAGGCGTGATATAAAAAATAGAAAGAAAGGAGGAGATGGCGATGGCTGAATTATTGCGTCTGATAGAGCTGCTTCGCGGACTCGCCCCGTACTTGGAAAACGCAAAAGTGCTTGCCGTCATCTTCGTTCTTTATATGGTCGGCAGCATGATTTATGTCGCAGTTTCTTGCCGAAATTACTCTCAGGCGAAAAAAAGAGAGATGAGCCGTAAACATGACGGCTCTAAACGTCGGCATGCAGTTTTCACGGACGAGCATTCTCTATAAGCAGCTCGTCCTTTTTCTTAAAAGTTCACCCCCCTCGACTTCACTCAGGGCAAGCTCGCCATTTTATAAAAAGGCGAGGGAAAAATATTATGGCAATTGATAAAGGTTTTGAAAAAATCAGCGACGTCTTCGCGGCGCGCGCGGGTAAGAAGCCGCCGGCTTATCCCTGGCAGGACCTGGCTTTGCGCATCATCAAGGAATTGAACATACCGAACTTCAAGCGCGCGGCAGTGTTTAAAGTCTGCAAAGAGCATCCGAAGCAGTTCGTCGAGACTTGTTTGAATGACACCAAGGAATTATGCAAAACCGGCATCGCCTGGAAATATTTTTTTAAAGTAGTAGCAGGGAAGGGGGAGGGCGAAAGTTTAAAGTTCAACCCGCCTGCCGGCGAGGCAGGAGTTCAAAGTTCAAAGTGAGGGATTACTTATAAAAAAAACGCTCTGCAAGACGGGCGTTTTTTGCATTTAAAGCTAAAAGCTAACAGCTAGTTTTTAAAGTTTGAAATTCATCACCAGATAGCCGACGCCGAAAGGGGCTTCATATGAAAGTTTCTGCGGTTCGTGTTTGATGCCGTCAAGAATCCCGAGGAGGATAACGATCGATTTAAGACCGCATTCACAGGCTTCCGATACCTGCTGATCATTCAGCCGCAGGATTTCTTCCGCTTGATTTTTTTGTAAGAGCTCGATCAACTTTTTGTCGAACTTGGCCGCCTTAGGTGAATATCCTGCCGGGGCGTTTTGCGTCAGGCGGTGCGACAGGTCGCCGGAAGCGATCACCGCGATCCGATTGCCAGAAAAGATCAGTTCACGTTTGAGGAGCTGGCCGAATTTGAAGTGCGAGTCCAGATCCGCGCCGGAATAATATAGCGGAATTATCTTGATCTGCGGCAGTTTCTGTGCCAGAAAGTATAACGGGATAGCCGAGCCGTAATCCAGCTTCGGCATGCTGATCAGCTGCAAGGCCGCCTTGGTTTCCAAATTTTCGCGGATCCGATGGGCGAGCCCTACATCGCCTTTCATGGTGAATTTAGTGGCAAAATCGCCGAATTCGCCGAATTCTGCATCGAACTCCGGCGCGAGATTCATGGAAAAAGATCCTGATTGCACCAAACCATGCGGGGAAATGACGAGAATCGTTTCCACTTTGCTCACATAGATTATTTCCTCCAACTTCCGGAATGCCTCGGCGGTAGCCTTCAGCTGGCTCAAGTTTTCTTTGCCGATCGAGGGAATCAGTATGGGGGGGTGCGGCGTAATCGCCGCGAAAACGAGAGACATAATTGGGAATTTTAGATTTTAGATTTTTGATTTTGGATCTAACGGAATTTTTAGTAATTCTAAAATCCGCAATCTGCCTGCCCTGCCTACCGGCAGGCAGGCGGTAGGCAGGTCCAAAATCCAAAATTAATTCACCGATAATGTGGTGGTGGCTTGTGCTGTGGCTGCTGCATCGATAGTCGCCGTGACGCTCTTCAACGATTCCTCGGTCATCGCGATACCTTCGGGATACAGATAGAGTACCTTGGAGGAAACGGTAATGATATTTTCCCACTTATAGCCGAGCTTCTCGAACAATGAGCCTGAGGTGATCGGATTTTTTTTGCCGTCTGCGATGACATAGACGCCGGTGCCGAGACTGGATTTCAACAATGAACCGTCTTCATACATCACCGGGTCGACCGTCTTATATTTGTCCAGGTCTTTGGCGGTCGCTTTGGCGATCCTGCTGCCTTTGAATTTCGTCTTGAGGAAGATCGCGTCCAGAATCGGGGCCTTGGTGCCGTTGATTACGAAATAGACGCCGCCGGTCGTCTTGTTCTGTACCAGTTCGCCCATCGGCTTGGTGGTGGTGGCGGTGATCGGCGTGCCGTCCCTGAAACCGTTCAGATCCTCCCAGCTGCCGTCGATCACTTCTTCAGGGTTGAAACCGTTTTTGCGGAAAGCTAGCTGTGAAGCGAAGCCGCGCTTGGTATCGTCCACGATCAAGAAAATCGTGCCGCGCGGCGATTTGACCAGCGAATATTGCGGGAATTTGATCGGCGCGCCCTTACTGTATTTATCCAGCTCGCTTTTTGCTACTTTAATGACTCTGCTCGGATCGTAGCGGCTGGTCAGGGCGCCGCGACTAGTGAAAGGACGTTTCATCCCGCCCTGGAGTAACCAGACGACCGGATCGCCCTCGACTTGCATCAAGGTGCCGTTCGGGTAGCTGCGGGTGAACCAGCGCTGCCAGATCTTATAGAAATTATAATTGCCGTTGTAGACATGCGGGGTGTAGTTATAGAGCGCGGCTGTCGCCTGGTTTACCGGCGTGACTGTCGACGGGTCGCGGTTGGTGTTCGAAATGGTATAAGTCACGCCGGCTTTGTAATTGTACAATTGAGGGTTATCCATATAATCCCGGAATTGCAAGCCGGCGCTGTTCACCTGCTTCCAGAAGCCGCGCCAGCGTTCATTGCAAGCTTGGTTGTCAAAACAGCCATAGCCGACCGCCCAGTCGAGCGAGCCGGGTGTCGGATCGGGATCCTCCACCAGGCTTTGTTCCTTTTGTAAGAGCACCAGGATGAATTTCGGGTTGACTTTGTTGACTTGTGAACGGTCATAGATGATTTCTGCCGCGCTTTTCAAACCGCCGCTGCAGGCGCGCTGCTCCGTCACATCCTCATCGGTGCAGGCGATCAGTTTATAATTGGCCAGGTAGCCGCCCCTGACAGTCAGAAATTGCTGTATCTCGACAAGGCTCATCGAATTGTAGTCCAAAATCTCCTGGTCGCCGATGATGTAATTCGAATCAAAGCCGTTTTCCGCCGGATTTGCCTGCGCTAGCACGCTGCCGGATATGAGCAACACGGCCGCCAGGGCAGTGATGATGATTATGAATTTTTTGTTTTTCAACATAAAATTAGGCTAAATTTACCCCCACACCAATAATTACGAGATGTGGGCGTTGGCTATGATTTGAAATATTACTCTAAATACACTGAAAGCTAAAAAATTGCCACGTCCGTAATGGTGTGGGGGTTTATTTTTAGCTATCAGGTATATAGTGTATATTATTATACTACAAATCGAATCTGTGGACAAATGAATAAAAAAACCGGCTTTTTTGCCGGTTAAGGCTCCAATAACTGAAGAAATCTGAGTTTTTATGAGTGATTATCCGGTAATGCAGCTTATACTGCTGTGGTCAGGTTTTGTTCTATGTTTTTCTTGACGGCGATTATCGTATAATATTTGACGAACATCGCGTATGCGAACAAGAGATAGCCGCCGGCATAAAACAGGTCGATATAGATATAGGGCTTCAGATCATTTTCAAATTCCACGCCATAAAAGGCGAATAAGATGTCTCCCAGTAGGAACAGGCACAGCGCGATTATGAAGCGCGCCCAAAAAGAAGCGAATTTACCTCCGCGATAGACAGTTATGATCATCAAGGCCAGAAGTGAAGAGATGATCAGGATCAGGTCGGCTACGCCGTAACCGATACCGAAAAAGTTCGTAAGAGCGCCGGCCGAAGGGTCGTAAGCCAGGTAGATGCCGAAATAGCTCACGATCAGTATCAAAACGGCGACTAACAGGCTGATGGCCGCCATAGCAGGCCGTCCGATCTTTTTGAAATTTTCCAGGCTCACTTCGGCGAGCCGCAGGGCTTTATAAATACCGATAAAGATCAGGACGTAGCCTATCAGATAAAACATATCGGCGACAGAGGGGAAGGGATCTATTTTCAGGAAAAGTTTGAATACATACCAGAGGACATCGCCAAGTGTCCAAAAAACCAAACCAAGCGCGATAAACAGGACATCACGACCCGCCGGATCGCGCCAACCGTAAATTTTTATCGCCATCAAACCGGCGACGGCGGCCGTGATCGGCGCAAGCAGATAGATCGTCTGGTTGAAAAAGGATTGCGCGGATGAGCCGAAGAGGTATGAGGCAGCGATGAAAACAAACAGGGCAGAGAGCAGGAAAAATGACTTAATACTGTTTTTCATAGGAGTTGATGTTTACTTCAGACGATAATTTTTTTAATTGCACATCTGCTTCTGCCTTGCCCAGGTATTCTTCTAGCAATAATGCTAAAGATGATGAAACGAGCTCATCCGGTTTATTGGCGTAGTATTTTTCATACATAGCAGCGATATCCCGCCCGAAATATTTTGCGATGATTGTTATCGCTTGTTGTCTTATATCGTTGTTTTCAACGCTCATTTTTCGATGTAATTGCCGCGATGGCCGCGGTCGATTTTAGTGTATATATTTTAACATATCCGTAAAAATTTACATAATCCGGGACAAAAAACCCGGCCTCTGTGCAATGGCCGGGTTTTTTTTAGGGGTTATGTATGAGTTTATTTATTCATCACGTTCATTACCACATTATCTTTTATGCCGAGATCGATATTGACAGTCTGGCCTTCCTTGACACGGCCTTCGATGATTTCCATCGCCAGTTCGTCCAGGATCTTGGTCTGGATGATCCGTTTCAGCGGCCGCGCGCCGAAGGTCGGGTCGAAACCTTTATCGGCGAGCATCTTTTTGACTTTCAGGCCGATGCGGATGTTGATCTCTTTATTCTTCAGCCGGGCGGTGATTTTTTCCAGTTCCAGATCGACGATCTTGGCAAGTACCTGGCGGCTTAAAGTCTTGAACAGGATGATCTCGTCGATGCGGTTCAGGAATTCCAACTTGAAGTGGTCGCGCAGGATGCGGTCGATTTTTTCTTTGAGCTCATCGCTCCTTTCGCTCACGCGATCAGCCTCGCTCGCGCCACTGGCGGAGAAACCGATCGAGTATTCTTTGATCACCTCGTTGCCGAGGTTGGAGGTCATGATAATGATGGCATTCTTGAAACTGACCAGCCGGCCCTTGGAATCGGTCATCTGGCCGTCATCCAGGATCTGCAACAGGACGTTGAAGATTTCCGGGTGGGCTTTTTCTATCTCATCGAACAAGACTACGCTGTAAGGTTTGCGGCGGATCTTTTCCGTCAGCTGGCCGCCCTCTTCGAAGCCGACATAGCCGGGGGGCGAGCCGATGAACTTCGCGACGCTGTGCTTTTCCATATATTCACTCATGTCGTAGCGGATCAAGGCGTTGCGGTCATTGAAGATGAATTCGGCCAGAGCTTTGGCCAGCTCGGTCTTGCCGACGCCGGTTGGTCCGACGAACAGGAAGGTGCCGATCGGCTTCTTTTCTTCGGCGATGCCGGCGCGCGAGCGGCGCAAAGCATTGGCAACTTTATTGATCGCCTCGTCCTGGCCGATGACTCTTTTGACCAGTTCGCTTTCGGCCTGTGCCAGCTTGTGCGCTTCCGATTCCAGCATCTTGACCACCGGAATCCCGGTCCAGCGCGAAACCACCTTGGCGATATCTTCTTCGTCAATCTCTTCTTTCAGTATCCGTTTGCCGCTTTGCTGGATTTTGACCAGCTTTGTCTCCTGTTTTTTTATTTCTTTATCCAATTCAGGAATTTCGGCATAACGGATTTCGGCGACCTTGGTCAGGTCATCGCCTTTACGTTCGATGATTTCCGCCTGAGCTTTGAGTGCGTCGATCTTCTTCTTGGATTCTCTTATTTTTGAAATCGCTTCTTTCTCGTTTTGCCATCTGAGCTCCAACTCGCCAGCACGCTCTTTCAATTCGGAAAGTTCGCGGTTGATCTCGCGCAGTTTGGAGCCGGTCTTGTGTTCTCTTGATACGGCCGCCTTGGCGATTTCCAGCCGCTTGATTTCCCGTCTCATGTTATCCAACTCGGCCGGGGAAGAGTCGATCTCCAGACGCAGGGAAGAGGCCGCCTCATCCATCAAGTCGACCGCCTTGTCCGGCAGGAACCGGTCGGTGATGTAGCGGAAAGACAGTTTGGCGGCGGCGATGATCGCGTCATCGGTGATGCGTACGCCGTGGTGGATCTCATATTTTTCCTTGATGCCGCGCAAGATGGCGATGGCATCTTCCACGCTCGGCTCAGAGACATAGATCGGCTGGAAGCGCCGTTCCAGGGCCGCGTCGCGTTCGATATATTTCTGGTATTCTTTGGTGGTGGTGGCGCCGACCGCGTGCAGTTCGCCGCGCGCCAGAGCCGGTTTCAACATATTGGAAGCGTCCATCGCGCCCTCCGACGCGCCGGCGCCGACCAGGGTATGCAGTTCATCGATGAAGAGGATGATTTTTCCGGCCTGATCCTTGATCTCTTTCAATACCGCCTTCAGCCGATCCTCGAATTCGCCGCGAAATTTGGCGCCGGCGATCAGGGAAGCGAGGTCGAGCGAGACCAGCTCTTTGCCCTTGAGTGTTTCCGGCACGTCGCCGGCGACGATCCGCTGTGCCAGACCCTCAACGATAGCCGTCTTGCCGGTGCCGGCCTCGCCGATCAGCACCGGGTTGTTCTTGGTCCGGCGGGAAAGCACCTGCATGATGCGTCTGATCTCTTCGTCGCGGCCGATGACCGGATCCAGTTTTTCCGCGCGCGCCATGGCGGTCAGATTGATCGCGTATTTTTCCAAAGTCTTGTATTTGCTCTCCGGGTCGGCATCGGTGATTTTCTGGGTACCGCGCAGGTCTTTCAAAAGTTTAGCCGCCGCTTCATAGCTGACGCCGGCGGCAAGCAGAACATCCTGTGCCCGCGATTTGATGCCGATGATGGCCAGCAGGAGATGTTCGGTCGAGATGAACTCATCATTCATCTTTTCCGATTCTTTCCTGGAACGTTCAAAAACCATCGCCACTTCGGCGGTGCCCTGGACCGTGCCGACCACGCCGGTAATCGGCGTTTTGGTCAGATTTTCCATTTCCGCGTCCACCCGGTCCATCAGATCATCCGGATTGACACCGAGTTTTTCCAGCGTAATTTTGACCAGGCTGTCAGCCTGCTCCAGGAGGGCGGCCAAGAGGTGCAGCGCCTCGATCTGCTGCTGGCCCGAATCTTGCGCGATGATCTGCGCGTTGATGATCGCTTCCTGCGATTTATGAGTGAATTTATCGAACATGGATTTGTAATTAGTAATTTGTTAATTTGTGAATTTGTAAACCAGCCAATCGCTAATCTGTTAATTTGTAAAATGGAAACTTTGAGCTCCAAATTACGAATTTACAAGTTTACAAGTTGCCACAGTGCTTTAGCACTCGCATTGAATGACTGCTAACCAATATCTTAAAGGAGGGCTTCGCCCTTGTCAAGAGAAGAAGTGTTGATAACCTTCATTATTATACCATCCTTTCAGGGAAAAGTTACAAAAGAAAAAGGCGCCGGAGGTCCGACGCCATAATAATGCGTTCAAGTCATTAGTCCGCGAATTTTTTCGATGGTGATTACCTTTTCCCCGCGTTGATTTTTTACTACGGCGGAGCAGCTGAAAAACATCCGTTCCATCTGCGGTTTGACCATTTTGATGAAAAGAACATCGTTCGGTAATGCCTTGCTGCGGTAGACCACCCGATCGATACCTCGCGGCAAGGGAAGCCCGGTAATCTCTCCGTGCAGGCAGAAATAGAACAGGGCTGCCGAAAGCTGGCACATTTCGATCATATCCGTGCCCCGGCAGACCGGGTTTCCGGGGAAGTGGCCGTTGAAGACCGGATCACTGACAAGCAGTTGTTTGACAGCGGTCATTGATGGAGCGTCGGGATTGAAATCAATCACTCCGTCAATCAGGTCGATCGCTTCATCGCGATGCGCGAGCAGATTGGCGTCAACGATGCCTTGGCGCGAGAGATAGACCCCACGCTCTTCCACAAAAACAAAAGAACTTGTTCGCGACGGGCACATATGCCACCTCCGACAGGATTTTTAAATGGGTGGTAATGAAGACTATTAAATTTATTGTAAATTAACAAGAATGTCAACCGTTCATGCTTGTTTTTTGGCTGTAATTAGAGTATAGTATAAGAAACCATGAATTACAATAAATTAAATATTTTCGGCGTCGAAATCGATACGCTGTCGCATGAAGAGGCTCTGGCTCAGGCGGATGGTTTTTTAACTGACTCCGGCCAGCATTTTATCGTTACGCCGAATCCGGAGATATTGCTCGGAGCGAGCAAGGACGAAGAACTCTGGTTCATCATGAATCAGGCTGGTCTCTCGATTCCGGACGGCATCGGCTTGAAATTCGCCGGCCTGGTGTCAGGCGTCGACCTGGAGCGGATCACCGGCGCCGATTTCGTTCAGGATCTGCTGGGGCTGGCCGTTGAAAAAAAAATTAGAGTTGCAGTGCTCAACTGGCGCGCCGGCCTGTCGAACGGCGAGGAAATAAAATCAGCGGTCAAACGGAAATATCCGGAATTGGAGCTGGAGGTTTACGATATCGGGAATGACGGCACGGGTTTGGACCATGAAGCGGTAAATTCTTTCGCCCCGGCGCTCCTGTTCGTCACGCTCGGTTCGCCATATCAGGAGCGGGTGATGTACCACCAGCTGCCGAAATTTCCATCAGTCCGTCTGGCGATGGCGGTGGGCGGTTCCTTCGATTTTTTGACCGGCAAGCGCCGCCGGGCTCCGAAATTTTTACGAGCGATCGGCCTTGAATGGTTCTGGCGTCTTGTCATCCAGCCGGCGCGCTGGCGCCGGATCTATCTGGCAGTGCTGGTTTTTCCTTATCGATTCAGCAAGTGGAAATTCATCCTGCCGCATTTTTATCGCCCGAACGTCGCCTGCTTCTTATATAAGAAAGAGGCGGACGGTTATAAGATTTTCATCGTGGAACGGGCGGACAAGAAAGACCATTGGCAGCTGCCGCAAGGCGGCACTCACGGCGAGTCCTTGGAGACGGCCGGCTTACGCGAGTTGCGGGAGGAGATCGGCAATGATAAGTTCCGTTGCGCGGCCACCATTCCCGATCTGTGGAAATATGAATTCGGCGATACCGGCAAGTCTAAGCGGCAAAAGCACAGCGGCTACCGCGGGCAAAAACAAGGGTTGTGTATCGCCGAATTTACGGGGCAGGACACTGACATCAAGATAAATTTTTGGGATCATGCCGCCTGGCGCTGGGTGGAGGCGGACAAACTGGTGGAATCCGTCTATTCCAAACGCCAGGAGTCGACCAAGCTGTTTTTGGACAAGTTTTATGAGGCGGTAAAATAGTTTGCTTTAGGGTAATATAATTGTTAGTATTAGCTTAATTGTTCTGGTCATCTTAAATATTTATTTTTTGCTTTTTGCCCGCTGATATGAAATTAAGCCCTTCAAAAAACGCGGAAGCGATCGCTAAACAGTATCTGAAGCACGAATTCAGGAAAATCTTCAATGATTTGGATGAAAAAACTTTCCGGCGGCTCGACCGTTCGATCGATAATTTTCTTAATAGGGAAGAGGAGTCGTCTTTTTGGAATCTGTTGGCCGGAATTTCCGAAGGCTGGAAGATCAAATATGTCTTTCATAATTTATCAGACGCAAAATATCGTTGGAAGTTGGAGACGATACCGGTCGATAAGATCATCCTGACCGGCATGTCGCCGACGATAGACAAATACACCATAAAAAAATTGGATCGGGACCCGTTGAAATTCGCCGCCGCCTGGCGCGCGGACGGCCTGATGAGGAAAGAGATCAAGGCGACCGGCCTGGCGGCCCATCCTGAACGCGACCATTTTCCGGTGCTGGTATATAAAGAAGGTGATGGTTATAAAGTTTTTGACGGTATGCGGCGAACCCTGATGGCGTTGATTAACGGTAAAAAAGAAATAAAAGTCTGGGCTGGCTATCCCGCCAACAAAAAAGGCAAACCCCTAGTCAGCACCAACCGTTGTTTTTTCTTGGCGAATCTCTATGCTTTGTCGGACAAGAAGGATAAGAAAAAAATTGAAGCTGCGCTCTTGCCCATCGGCAGGCAGATTGTAAAAAATTTCAGGAACGGCGATGAGGTATTGGCCAAGAGAATCGCTGGCTGGTCGCATGATAAAAATATCCAGAGAATATTTACTAAGATGTCCAAATAACCATATGCCAAACATCCGCGTCCGTTTTGCGCCATCCCCCACCGGTTTCCTGCACATCGGCAGTCTGCGCACGGTGCTGTACAACTACCTGATCGCCAAAAAATATGGCGGGACTTTGATTTTGCGCGTCGAAGATACGGACCGCAAGCGGGAAGTCGAGGGCGCGGCCGAAGGCCTGGTGAAGATCCTCGATTGGGCCGGCTTGCATTTTGACGAAGGGCCGACCCAGGGCGGCCAATTCGGACCGTACATCCAGAGCGAACGCCTGGATATATATAAGAAGTATAGCGAGGAGCTGTTGAAGGCCGGCTCAGCCTACCGCTGTTTCTGCACGCCCGAGCGATTAGAGAAGATGAGGACCCAGCAGGCGGAAAAGAAACTGCCGCCGCGCTACGACCGCACTTGCCGGGAGTTGAGCGAGGCGGAAGTCGAAAAAAAAATCGCGGCCGGCGAACCTTATGTCTTGCGCCAAAAACTGCCCTTGGAGGGTGAAATTAAAATGACGGACGAGATCCGCGGGGAAATCAGTTTTGAGGTGAAGAACCTGGATGACCACGTGTTGATCAAGCAAGACGGCTGGCCGACCTACCAGTTCGCGAGCGTGGTGGACGATCATCTGATGGAAATCAGCCACGTGGTGCGCGGCGACGAGTGGCTTTCATCTTTTCCGAAAAATATCCTGTTGTACCAGGCCTTCGGCTGGACACCGCCGAAGTTTATTCATATTCCGCTCGTTATGAACAAGGAGGGCGGCAAGCTAAGCAAACGCCAAGGCGATGTGGCAGTTGAAGATTTTCGTGCCAAGGGCTATCTGCCGGAAGCTCTGGTTAATTTTTGTGTACTCCTGGGGTGGCACCCCAAAGGCGATGTCGAAACCATGACACTCGCTGAAATAGTGAGTGCTTTCGAAATCAAGGATATCGGCATCAGCCCTGCTATTTTTGATATTGAAAAGCTGGATTATTTCAACGGCTATTGGATCAGGCAGAAACCGCTGTCCGAACTCGTCGGACTCCTGAAGCCATACCTCAGAGACTGTCTCAAGGACGCGGATGAACGGATGAAGAGCGAAACTTTCCTCACGGGAGTGGCGATGCTGGCCCAGGAACGCCTCAAGAAACTATCGGAAATCTGCGAGCTTTCCGACTTCCTATTCGAACGGACGCTCAACTACGCGCCGGAAATGCTCCCTTGGAAAAAATCGACTGTCGAGGCGACCCGGGAGAACCTGCAAAAGATCGCAGAGCTTTTGGAAAAGGTACCGGCTGATGAATGGACTAAACACACAACGAAGGAGTCGGTGATGAACTATCTGGAACGGCTGGAACTGAAAAAGGGCGACTATCTCTGGCCGCTCCGGGTCGCGCTTACCGGCCGCGAGCAGAGCCCCGGACCGTTCGAAGTGGCTGAAGTGCTCGGGCGCGAGGAGAGTCTTAAGCGGATAAACGCGGCGGTCGAAAAGCTATAAAATTATTTTTGATAAATAATACAGCCGCTCATTAAAAAATAAAACGAGAGGGGGTGGGGAGATGGGAGATCATATCATTCTCGTACCGCGAGCCAAGCGCTCGCCGAAAACACGGTTCGATGATGACATCTCCAAGATTCTCACAGAGGCGGTGGAGACGACCAGGCAGACCTTCGGTCGGGAGGAAGAGGTAATTTTCCAGATGTACGGCAGTTTTGAAAATCTGTTGCGGGCCAAGATCGGCACGATCCTTTTGAAAGAACGGCCGCTCAACTTCGAGCTTTTCCGCTGCAGTCTGTATGTTTCCGAAATGCTCGAGGGTTTTCTGTCAAAAAAACCCGAGAGCTACGACGGAATAGATTATCTGCTTTCCGGAAATAACGAGTGCAGTCCCGATGACTTCAAAAAAGGCGGCGATCTCTGTTTCGTTCTCTGTACCTTCTTTGATGGTTGGTGCGATCGGATCCGCCGCCCGCTGAAGCTGAACAATTATCTGGATCGGGGCGCCCAGCTCTATTTCAACTTTCACTCCGAAACGAAGAACGAGATCGGTTATTGCATGGGCGAAAATTTCCGCGCCATCGTTTCCTTGACCAAGCGCTCCATCAGGACATTATAAGGAGGAATTATCGATTCGAATAAGCAGGGCTGTCCTATCCGGGCAGCCTTTTTTATCCCCACACCTTTCCAGAATATTCCACAGTTCTGCTGTCGGGATGAATGGTAAAATAATTTTTTTCCATGAGGTCTGATATTCCAGAGCAAGGTGTGGGGATGAATTTGCATTTTTTAATGATAATCGCTAAGATAATCTGACCTTAACTCATAACAATTATTAGACCTGTTGCTTAATAAGCTCCTACTGCAATTCCCAGATTTCGGTAAATTCTTTCAAAAATCTTTTCGCTAATATACCATATTACCTCAAAAATTTTTGAAAGAATTTCCTCAAAATCTGAAAATTTCGTTACGAAGCTTATTAAGCAACAGGTCTAATGACTAAATTTATGGTCAACAAAATTAACATGAAGATTGTCTGTATATTTTTTGTCGCCGTGATAATCGTCATCAGCGGCTCGTTGATCTACCTGTCCGTCAAACAGAACCTCGTCGGACCGGCAAAACCTGGCCAGAACCAGGTGCTGTCGAGCCTGACCGAGGCTCAGGCGCGCACGATCGCCGAAGCGACTTGCATCAAGGGTGGGAACGCACTCAAGAGCGGCGGCACTTATAACTCAAACAGCAATACCTGGTGGTTTGATGCTAACCTGAACGCGACCAAGCCGGGCTGCAACCCAGCCTGCGTGGTTTCGGCCGAGACCAAGAAGGCCGAGGTCAATTGGCGCTGCACCGGAGCGATCCCGCCGGCCGGCCAAGAGGAGGGTACGACTTTGGATTTGAGCAACAAGGGTCTGAATAAACTGCCGATGGATATTTTTAATCAAACCGACCTGACCGGTTTGAACGTCTCCGGCAACAAGCTGACCGGCTCGCTGCCGTCCCAACTCGGCAATCTGAAGAAACTGAAGTTTTTGGACGCAAGCAATAACCAATATACCGGCATTCCGGCCGAGATCGGCCAGCTTTCCGACTTGGAGACGGCCAATTTTTCCTACAACGCCATCACCGGTCTGCCCTTGGAAATCGGCAATCTGAAAAAGCTCAAAACCATCGATCTCACCAGCAACGACTACTCGACCTACGATCTGTCAAAAATCAAGCAAGCCCTGCCGAATCTTCAGGTTATCGGGGAAAAGAAATATTGATCTTGACGGTTTTGTCTTAAAAATACGAAAAACGGGGTCTGGCTCCGTTTTTTTGTTGGCAAACTGGCGGAATTTAAGTATTGACAGAATTGCAGATATAGGCTATGGTTATATGAAAATTTTTGATTATTACACTAAATTCCAGGGGGGGGGGGTAAAAGGATGAAGAGCGCAAAGTACTTTTGCTGGAGTGTGATGGCCGGTTGTTCTTTGATATTCGTTCTGGTCGTCGCTCATATGATCTACGCACGTCAGTTCGACTCGATCCATTACGTGGGTCTGTTTGAGTGCGCCGGATTCTCGTTTATGAGCTGCCTCCTGCTCGAAAAGAGCGGGGCGAAGGCGGATCCGTCCGACGGAAAGAAAAAGATCGGCGAGTGGCTCGGCACCAGGATTTACGGCTACATACTGATCGTGGTCAGCGGCGTCTTTGGTACATGTTTCGGCGTAAGCTGGTCCTTGATCGGTAAGCCCGTTCAAGATGTCGTGGAAATCCTCACGCACACGTTTATGGCGAGCTTGATGCTGGTTTGCATGCAGTTTGTCGCCAGGATCATTTCGCCCTGGTATAACAGGGTATTTCCCGAGAACAATCCCAAGGAAGGAGAATCCTCATGTTAAGCTGGCTTCGCAAGAGAACGGCGGAAGAAGGCGCGGCAGCCGAGGACTTGATGGTAAAACCGGTGCCGGTCGCGCCGCAGGTGGGAACCGTCCCGCTCGGGACCTACGAAAAGCTGGCCGACGAGCTCGGCTTCGAGCCCGCGCAGCTGCTCCAGGAGCAGTTGTTGCGCTTTCTGAGCGAGCAGAGCATCCCGGTCTACGACTACCGGGCGGTTGATCGTTATCTGACGCGGATAGCCAACGCCGAGCAGAAGATTTGGCGCTGGCGGCCGCTTCGCGAGCGTGACACGACAAGCTGTCCTTCGTGGGCAGGACACGCAAAAAAAGATCTTGCCCAACGCGAACACTATGGCCACGGCGGGTACGATCGTGGCCGTGAAAGCCAGACCTATAGCAGGGCGGTGCCAATCCATATCCTGCGGCGCGTCAAGAAGATCCAGGATCAGTTCGGCAACAAGGTCGGGTTTTTTGTCAGCGACTACGCCTCGCCGAATCCGGACCCCTTCATCTTGGTCACGGCCGCCGAGGTCGATCGGATCATCTTCGGCGTCTGGGACGAACCCGGCTTCGAAGCCGAGGAACAGGATTGACCCTTGCGTCCGACGAGATACAACCAGCCGTCCGGCTAACCCCGGGCGGCTTTTTTCAATCAGTCAAAAGTTATCATATTTTTAACACAAGACACTTTGATCAATATAGAGAAAGATAACTCCATTTGATTCTTGCCCCTATTTTAGGTATAGTGATTATGCATCGCACCTTTCATATATTTATTTTTAACACTTAAACTAAATCTATGGATCAGCTAGACAAGTTTTTTGAAGACCTGTTTTTGAAGAAAATCGGCTTTCAGTTGCCGGCTAACGTCAAGGAAGTGATCGTCAAGATCGCTCCCTGGCTGACGATCATCGGCGTGGTGGTATCCCTGCCGGCGATTTTGGGGCTGTTCGGCATGGGTTCAGTCGTCACCAGCATGGCCGCGGTTTACGGCGTGAATATCGGCGGGCGCTACTATTTAGGTATTGCGGTGCTCGTCGTCCAGCTGGTCTTGATGGCCATGGCAATACCGGGCTTGATGAAACGGGAGATCAAGGGCTGGCGGTTGATCTACTACTCCGCGCTGGTTTCCGCCGTTTACGGCATCGTTTCCACTCTGAACATCGGCGGCATCATCTGGTCGCTCCTCGGTTCCGCCATCGGCCTGTATTTCATCTATCAGGTCAAGAGCTACTACAAATAGTTCGCAAAAATACATAAAAACCTATCGGTTCGGCTGATAGGTTTTTATTTAATATTGACGGAAAATTGATTTAATGCTATAGTTTACAGTTAACATCAAATAAATCCAAATACCGACAAGGGGGTTCGAGATGACAATTAGGTCGCTCGTTATCGCGTGCGGAAAATTGTTCTGCTGGTCGGCGATGATTATCTGTTCCTTAATAATCTTCGTTCTCGCCTTCTTTACTGCTGCCACCGCCATCAACGATCTGTGGGTCTACGAATTGGATCTGAACTTCCTTTTCGTCACCTCCGGCTTCGCGTTCATGGTGAGCATGATCATGAACAGGATCAAACAGATTGAAAATCCATCTCCGGGTGCCGGAGAGAAGCTCTGGTCAGGAGCCAGGTTTTACGGCTTTATCGCAGTATTGGCTTCGCTCGCCAACGCGATGTATTATCTGATCAACCTGGATCTGGAAGCGCCCGTGCTTTATTTCGCGCACTGCTGGTTTTTAATCCTGTCGTCCTCTGCCGTGGCGATATTCGCCGGCGGCACCATTTCCGAGAGCTTCAGAAACAAGCTTCTCAAGCCGGATACCGGAGGAGTGAAATGAGATACCACACGAAAGATCCGTCCGAACGGGCGGCAGCGATTGCCGACCGGGAAGCCACACGGCTCTGCCATAAAGCCGGTCACTACGGAGGGTACAACACCCTCGTTGCCGAGATCTACCGGCAGACGCTGCTGGAATTCAACTTCCAACCCGATTTCGTAACACCCAGGCCGCCCGCACCACCGGGCGGCCTTTCTATTGATTTTGCTGCAAGGTTGAGTTAAAATAGCTATCAAGATGAAGCGCTTTTTATAAGTCCGATAATACGGAAGTTTAATAAACCAAGGGGGAAAGCCATGGAAGGGGCTGCGGCTGCTGATCTCGGTCTGGTTTACCGCAAGGAGGGACTCGACTACTACACCGTCCTGCTGGTCAAGGACGCAAAAAGGTACGAACAGTTCGTGCTCGACCTCGGATTCACAATCGAACAGAAATATCCTCTGTTAACTACCGAGGAGTTCCATGCTTTTATCAAGCTGGAGCAGGAGTACCGTGAGAACGTGTGGTCCAAGATGCCCAGGCAGTTGCTGCATTAACTACAGTGCCCCCACCAGCGAGGATCCCGGATCCTCGCTTTTTCGTTTTATTTGATTTTTATGCTTATTTTAGGGTATAATCAAAATATGAAGATTCTGATCGGTACCAACAACCAAAATAAATTGGCGCAATTCAAAAGGATCCTCATTCGGCTCGCGCCGGATGTTGAATTGTTAACCCTGGCTGATTTGAAAATCATCGATGACGTTGAGGAGGACGGGGAAGACCTCTTGACCAACGCCAAGAAGAAGGCAAGGTTTTACGGCAAGAAATCAGGCTTGATGGCTCTTGGCGATGACACCGGTCTGTTCATCGATGCGCTTGATGGCGAACCGGGGTTACATGCTAAACGCTGGCACCAGGGCACCGAGCAGGATCGTTATCTGAAAATTTTGGAACGGATGAAGGAGGTGCCGGTTGAAAAAAGGACCTGCCGCTATACCGGCGTCTTGGCACTCTACGATCCGGCGAAAGACAGTTTCTGGACTTATGAAAACAAACTGGAAGGCCGCATCGCAACAGAGCCGCTTCCCGGTGCCGGCTTCGGTTATGACCCGATCGTGATCATCGATGAATACGATAAATATTATTCCCAGCTGACCGACGAAGAGCGGGACAACATCAGCCACCGGGGACGGGGAATCAGAGAGCTATTAACTAACTCAACATATCTTATGGAAACGAACTACAAGAATTGTCAGAGCTGCGGCATGCCGATGTCGAAAGACCCGGCAGGTGGCGGCACCAACGCCGACGGTTCTAAGTCAACGATGTACTGCAGCTACTGCTACCAGAATGGACAGTTCACAAGCCCGGAGATCGACACACCAGAAAAGATGCAGGCGTTCTGCAAGGGCAAAATCAAAGAGATGAGTCCGTTCATGGGTCTATTCGCCGGCCTGCTGGTCAAGGGCATCCCGAATCTGGCACGCTGGAAGAAGACGGTTTAATTGCGCTTGATCATGGATAATATAAATAACGGAGCTTAGCTCCGTTATTTTGTTTGATGCTTTTTTTCTTGAAAAGATAAGCAAATAAAGGTAAAATAATTATATATTTTTTGTCGAAAAAATTAATTATTAATGAGTGCCAAGATCCGATCAAGCAACTGTTCCTGCTACCAATCACCTGATGCTAAAAATTATTTCGGGGCAAAATCAATAAGTTCGGGGGAAAATTATGAATAACACGATTGAATCCATACAACCTGACTCCGAGAAGGCAAAGGTTTTGAGATATTTGGAAGAGACCGTAAGCTATCTTAACGAAGTATACGGTATTTCCGACCTGACTAATATCGAGCTTTTCAATATCCGCAAGGATATTGAGCAGATCGTGCGGGGCAACCCAATTATGAAAATAGGCGAAGCGACGATAAAGCAACGGATTACGGCGGCCGCAAATACTGTATCGCCAAGGGTCGAGGCCAGTCACAGATTCCTTTTGCACTATGGCATCAACTTGAATGATATGCCCTGGGGTTCGGGTTTGGTCTTAGACAGGGAAACCCTGGATTACATCAGGGAGGCGGTCAATCGCGCCCGGCAGGAAGATCACCAACCGTAATTTCAAGCTTTTTAAAATATACTGATATAAATATCGGAGCTAAGCTCCGTTATTTTGTTTTTTGATCATTTGACATGCAAGCTAAGGAAATGTTAATTTGACTGGTCAAGATTTAAAATCGGCTCTTTAGATTAAAAATTCGCTGGAGAACAGGAGACGCGAGATGAACCGACCAAGTACATTGGTAATCGTCCGTCATGCAGAATCGGAGCGCAACCGAGCCAAGATGGGTAAAACGTATTTCGCCGATGATGAGGCCAGAAGGGAAGTCAAGGGCATACCGGACCACAACATCAGCCTCACGACCGAAGGTAAGGCTCACGCCATTAAAACCGGTGTTTACCTGAAGAAGCGGTTCGGCACGTTCGATTACGCCTACCACTCGGGTTACGCCCGCACGATTCAGACGCTGAATGGCTTGCTGTCCTGCTATATCAAAAAAGAATTCAAGAGGATCCAAGTACGGCAGAATCCATTTATCCGCGAACGCGATGCGGGTTTCACCTACGAAATGACCATGCACGAAGCGGAAACCAATTTTCCCTGGCTGAAGGCTTACTGGGAAACGGTTGGCGGTTTTTTCGCTCAGCCGCCCGGCGGGGAAAGTCTGGCCCAGGTGGTGCAGCGTGTTTACATGTTTCTGAATATGCTGTTCCGGGACAGGGCGGGGGAAAAAATACTGGTGGTCACACACGGAGGCACGATCCGCGTTTTACGGTTCATCTTGGAGCACTGGACGTATGAACGTGCTCTGAAATGGCCGCCCGGCCAGACACCCGCCAATTGCGGCATCACGGTGTATCAATATGACAGTCGGCAAAAGCGGCTGGTCCTCAAGGAGTACAACACGCTTTGCAAATAAAGCACCCAACCGGGGCACATCTTGTGCCCCTTTTTTTATTTGATTTTTGCGCTTATTTTAGGTAAAAGAAAACTGAAATAAGCTTATTTATTGACATATATCATTAAATATGTTATTATTTATAGTTACTGATCATTGAAAAAATAGCTAATCTTATATAGCTAGATTCAGAATTTCGCAAAATAAAACGAGAAATGGGGGAGGGCTGACAGTGAAGAATTCGCGGCTGTATCAGGTCATCATTACGGTGTCTACGGCAGTGCTCAACTGGGTGGCGTTTTACTACATCGCCGTCCACTTCAAGAGCACCATGCCGGTGTTCATGGCCTCGATCGTGATGATCTCGATCCTTGTCCATGAACTCGGCCATGCGGTGGTGCTGGAAAGGAACGGCATCAAGACGACGATGTTCTTCGCCGTTATCCTTGGCGGAGTTTCGCCGATGCCGAAGTATGTCGCGGCCTACAAGCGGCTCCATTGGAAGACGAACGCGGAAATCGCGCTCGCCGGTGTAGTCGGCAACCTGATGATGGTCGTCGTGGCGGCCCTGGTGTATCTGTGGGGCCAGCTGACTCTGACGCAGCTGAAACAGATCGCCTGCTTGAACGGCGGGCTGATCTTCTTCAACCTGCTGCCTTTTTCAATCCTCGACGGCGGCCGGTTCGCGACATCGCTGTTCAATTCGCTGCCGGAAAATCTGGATGGACCGTTCGCCAAGGTGGCGGGCTTCGTCATGTTCGGTGCCGCCTTGCTTGTCACCCTCTATACCCCCCAGAGCTTTCTGGTTTCAGGATTCTTGTTCATCTGGGGGCTTTCCAAGAAGGCCAAGGAAGACGATCCGAACGGCAGCCACAATCCGTTGGCCATGGCCATTCCGGACTGCCGAAGGATGACTGCGATCTACGTCTCGCTGGTCGTCATCGGCCTGGTGCTCCAGATCACCATGAAGAACTGGATAGCGTAAAAACCATAACTTCGAGCAACACAACTCTCATTTAACCCATGAAAGGGGGAAGGCAATGAAGAAAACGACGTGGTTCGGAATCCTGGCGGCGGTCATGATGGTGCTCACGGCGGGTCTGGCGCAAGCCGACCTGGTGTCGAGCAAGGCCGAGGTGACGGAATTCAAGTACGCACCCGAGATGGGGCAGCTCGAGATCCAGGGGCGGGTCTGTCCGCCCTACTTCTTCGGCAGCTGGGTTTCGGGCTCGTCGCTTCTGCCGATGGTACGGCAGGCGATGGGCAACCGGGTCCGCGGCTGGCAACAGCAGAATCCGGGCAGCTCGGTTCAGCTGGTGAGCTTCAACACCCAGCACGAAACGAACATGTGGCGGAGCGCGAAAGAAGGCAACCGGTGCACCGCGGCCTACTCGGTCAAGGTGGCCTCCAAGGCGGAGGTCGCAGCTCGTAAGAGCAAGTGGTCGAAGATCAAGATCGGCGTCCGCGACGGCTTCCCGATGATTTCGGCGAAAGACGGGAACGTCTGGAACGGGGCGGACATCCTGTTTGCCCAGAAGATTGCCCAGAGCCTGGGCGCGACCCTGGAAATCGTCGAGGTGACGAGCGTCCCGAAGGGACTCTCGGCCGTGGAATACGGCATGACGGACCTGATGATTTCGTTGGTGTCGAAGACGCCCGAGCGAGAGGCAAAGTACAAACTCTCGAAAGGGTACTTCGAAACTGGCATCGTGGCCGCGAGCCTGAATCCTCCGACCGTCGGTAAGGCGGGTAACGAAGGCTTCAACTCGCCGAAGTTCACCGCGCTGGTGGCACAGGGGACCACGGCCGAGAAGCTCGTCCGCGAGCAGTTTAACAAGATGAAGGTCAAGACCTTCGCCAAGACCCCGGACGTCTACGCCTACGCCAAGCAGGTGGAGGAGAAGACGAGGCAGGGTGTTTTCAACGGCATGGTGATGATCACGGATGAGACCATCGCCTCGATCTGGCCGGGGAGCCTGGTCATTCACCGTGGCGGCAAGCGGCTCTACTCGAGCGACAGTTATGTGGTCGTCGCCAAGGATCCGGAGTTAGTGAAGGCGGTCAACGCCGTCATCGATTCGCAGAACATCAAAGGCATGTACATGGATCTGGTGGGCAGGTAAGCTCACCGGTTCCTGTCAGCAACAAGAGGGGCGCTTTTACAAGGCCCCTCATTTTTTTATTTGTTTTTAGGCTTATTTTAGGGTATGATATTAAAATAAATAAACCTGTAATTATTTTTATGAAAAACGAATACACCAAGGCGATCAAACAAACCGCGAAAATCATCGATGCCTGGCTGCCGCTGAAGATTCAATATGAACAAATCCCGGCATTATCCGTGGGAATAGTTCACAACGGCAAGCTCGTCTATAAGCGCGGCTTCGGTTTTGCGGACCTTGAGTCGCACAAGCCCGCGACCGCAGATACCAGTTACCGCATCGCCTCGATTTCAAAAACTTTCACCTCCATCGCGATCATGCAGCTCGTCGAACAAGGCAAACTGAATCTTGACGATAAGGTTCAGAAGCATCTGCCTTGGTTCAAGGCAAAAACGAAAGATTCAGATGCAAAGAATATCTCAATCAGGCAGGTGATGTCCCACACTGCCGGCATTTTTCGGGATGGCAACACTTCGCATTGGGACGATGATAAATTTCCCGGCCCCGCCGGTTTGCGCAAGGAAATTTCCCAGGCGGTCGTCTTCGAGAATTTGACGTGTTTCAAGTATTCGAATTTCGGCTACGCCCTGCTCGGGCAAGTGGTCGCTAAAGCGAGCGGCATCAGCTACGATGAATATGTGAAAAAAAATATCATCAAAAGGCTCGGCATGAAAAAAACAGCGCCCGATTTCACGGAAGATTGCGAAAAGTGGCTGGCAACAGGTTATGGACGGATTATTCCTGGCAAAGAGCGCCAAGCTTACAACCACGTACGGACGAACGCCTATGCATCAGCTACCGGCTTCCTTGCCAACGTTTCCGATCTGGCAAAATATCTATCGGCTTTGTCGCTCAAACGCAAGGGCGCTGACGCGTTGATCGGCAGAGAGTCAAAAAAAGAAATTATGAGAGGACATTGGGCGACGGGTGAGGGAACTGAATCCTATGGGCTCGGTTTCAAAATTTACAAAATTGGAAACAGAAAAATCGTTGAGCACAGCGGAGGTTTCTGCGGCTATATAACAGATATTGCCCTTGATGTTGAAAATGATATCGGGGTGATTACGCTTTCCAACACGAACGACAGTTCTGCCTCAGCCATCAATCGCGGCATTTTCGAGACGATCTACAAATTTACTGACGAAGGCGGCAAATATCTAAAGGGTAAAAGAATCCAGAATCAGGAAAAATATGAAGGTGTTTATCGCTCAAGGTGGAACGATGAGATAGTGGTCGGTATTGATGCGAATCTGGTCGCCTTTGATCCGCAAGCGCATTCACCGGTAAAAGACGGAACACTGCTGCGGCCGAAGAAACAAGATAAATTCTCGATCTATAGCAGATTTAATTTCGGCTCAGTAGGCGAATTTGTTTCATTCACTTTCGGCAAGGATAAACGCAAGGCGAAGAAACTGCTCTGGGGTTCATCGCCTTACGAAAGGATTTAGTTTTTTAATAAATTATTAGATACGTTTATGTTTAAAAACTTTCTGATTTTTGTGGTGCTGTCTCTGGTTTTCGCTGGGCTGTTCACCGCCTTCAAGACCGATGCGGGCCTGAAGTACCAGGCAGAGATCAAAAACATTCCGAGCGTGCAGTTATTCGGCGTCTCGCCCTCGACGCAAGACACCGTCGCTAAGTTCGGCATTGCGGCCGGTGCCGCCTTCGGTCTGATTGCTTTCATCCTCTCCGCTATCCTCTTCGGCATCTTGAAAATCGTCAAAGTGCCTGCGGCGGTTGCCACGGGTATTTCCAGCTTGCTAGCTTATGGCGGCGTCGCCGCGCTCGGCTATGAACTGGTTTATCTGGAAGAAAAGAATTCGGCTCTGGCCTCGGCAATCGTAAATTATATCGGCAAACCGCTGTTTTATTCCGGCATCATCGCCGCGGTTCTGGCAATCGGCCTGCTCCTAACCTCACTGATGAAAAAGAAAGCTGCCGAGATAATCGCCAAACCAGCCGCGATGCTTTTGCTCTTGCTTTCGCCGCTGCTCCTTTCCGGCTGCACTATAATTGGCGATCTCACTCAAGTCGGCTGCGGTTTAGAAGGCGGGCAAGACGCGGCGCACTGTTATCAGGAAGCGGCGGTGCAGAAAAATGATGAGCAGGTCTGCAACAAAGCGCCGCAAGGAGAGGCGTTCAAGGATCTCGGCTCCAATCCGCCTAAGGATAAATGCTACTATATGGTAGCGATGAATAAAAAAGATCCAAGCGTCTGCAACAACATCAAGGGCGGGACGCTTTCGTATGAGATAAACGAATGCGCCTCGACTGTTTTGGATTCATCGGAAAAATTTGTCAATGAAAAATTGAAAAAAACCGATGGTGGAAAAAATTTGTCGCCGGAGGAGTTGCTGCAGGTCCAGCAACAGATGGCGGAATATAATAAGATGGCAGATATCATGAGCAATATGACAAAAAGTATCCATGATATGAACGCGGGCATGGTTAGAAATTTGAGATAATTAAACAGACTGCTTATTTGGTCAGTGTTTTCAAAAATAACGGAGCTTAGCTCCGTTATTTGTTTATTTGAGAAAAAATCGTTGACAAAAAAATGATATTATGTTATACAATATAGCCTGATCAGAATAGCACAATACAACATTAAATAAGCTTCATACCGACAAGGGGGTAGGACCATGAGCGAAAAAGAACGGCGTAGCACAGAGTCAACAACGGCGTCCGCAACGAAAACCGGGCATGACGTGTATGTCGTAATTGGCGGCGCAGATATTCGTCGGGTCATCCTGGACGAGGGCGCTTTCTGGGTCGGTTTCAACAACACGGCCGATTCGTTCACCTCGCCTCTGTTTGCCTCGATCGAGGAGCTGGCAGCATATCTTTGTCAGCAACCCGGCACCAAGGACATCGAGGCGGTCGAATGGCTGAAGGAGGCCGAGAAGACCAAGATCTTATTGTTGACGGGCGAGGAAGTGAACAAGGTGTATCAGATCGCGGATGCGTTGCACCACGGAGCGGAAGTCACGAACGATCAGCTGTGGAGCCTGTTCAGCTTTTACGGGTTTCTGCACGTGACCCTCCTGGGCCATACCGAAGCAGGGCAGAAGCTCGGGCAGGAGTTCGAAGCTCACTATGGAGATGCATATTGCGATATGATGTTCAAAGTCGCCGAACCCGCATGGCGGGAACATCATCCGGGAGTTCCGTGCATCGCCCACATCGCGGCCGAAGAGAAGGAGAAGAGAGCGGTCGGCAGCTGGTTCAAGAAGATAATGGAATACAGCCATCTGGTCGGCACCGCGGCGGCCAGCCCCAAGTACTTCATCGAGTATTTCCGCTCTTTCGATTTCGTCAACAACATTTGACGACCCGTGTTATCAATGCCGGACACTTTCATTTTGTGTCCGGTTTTTTATTTGTTTTTAGGCTTGTTCGGGGTATAATAATGATTATGTTGTCCCGGGCTTGCCTGCAGTGAGTTTGCCGAACTGCTCCTGGATCCAGATCCGCGCCCTTTGTCATCCCGGGCTTGACCCGGGATCCAGAAGTATAAAAATTAATTTCAAAAGGAGGACTATGCCCTTCGACAAGCTCAGGACCAGAGATTTTTAAAAAAATTTTGTTTTATAGAAAAATAACGTTATAAAAAACTCGTAGTGAGTTTACCGAACTATGCAAATCAAAAATCTACCGGCCTGCGAACGGCCGCGGGAGCGGCTGGTCAAATACGGACCGGGAAAACTGTCCAATGCCGAACTGCTCGCCATTCTTTTACGCAGCGGTGTCCAAGGTGTGAATGTCATTGAATTGTCCAAGAAGATTTTAAAAAAGTTCGGCAATGATTTATCAAAAACAAGCGTGGCCGAACTTGCCAAAACTTTCGGCCTGGGGATGGCCAAGGCTTGCGAGATCGTTGCCTGTTTTGAGCTCGGTAAGAGGTTTTTGCAAGACAAGCCGGCCGCCCTCATCCTCTCACCCAAAGACGTCTGGGAAAACTTGAAAGAGATCCGCGACCACAAGAAAGAACACTTCATCATATTTTATCTCGACAGCCGCAACCGCGAGATCCAGAAAGAGATCATCTCGGTCGGCACCCTGAACGCCAATCTGGTGCATCCGCGCGAGGTCTTTGAACCGGCGGTGAAGAACCTGGCGGCGCAGATCATCGTTGCCCACAACCACCCCTCCGGCCAGACTGACCCGTCTGAAGAAGACCTGGCAATCACCAAGCGCTTAATTGAGGCAGGGAAGCTCTTAGGCATCGAAGTCCTCGACCATGTCATCGTCGCGCAAAAAGAATTTTCCAGTTTTAAGGAAAAAGGTATTATCTGATTTGACTAATCGCCAGATGTACGCTATTATGTACATATCTGTGTCATCCCTGCGAAAGCAGGGATCCAGAAAAAATTAATCATCAACTTCAACCATATGGATACTAAAACTACTTTACCAATTTCCGAAGCAAGAAAGAAAATTTTTGAAATCGCGGAAAAGGTCCAGCGGCCGAATACTCACTATACTTTGACCGAAAATGGCCACCCCAAGGCGGTTATCATGTCTGCCGAAGAATTTGAGTCATGGGCGGAAACCCTAGAGGTCATACGCGATTTTCCCGACATCAAGAAAGACGTCAAGGAGGCTGACGCCGCATTTAAAAGTGGGGCGTATAAATCATGGACTACCTTAGAGGACTTATTGGCTAAAGAAGGTTTCGTCGTTGCTGATAAAACTAAAAAAAAATATGGAGTATCGCCTCTACCTAAAACCAAACGTCGAAAAAAATCTAAATAAATTTCCGCAAAAGGACATTTATCGGATCCAGATGGCGCTTACCGTAATCGCTTCAAATCCTTTTTCCGGCAAAAAGTTGGATGGCGAACGTAAGGGCGAATGGTCTTTTCGTGTTTGGCCATACCGAATCATTTACAAAATTTACCGCCACGAACTGGTTATATTAGTTATCAGCATCGGACATCGGCAAGGGGTTTATAAGAAAAGATAAAAAATATATGACAAATGAAATTATTACCACGTCTCTAAATAAAGATTTTGAGGGCATTAAGAAGGTAGATGAAAATGGTGTTGAATACTGGGAAGCAAGGGAGTTGTTGCCTTTTTTAGGGTATGAAAAATGGCAGAATGCAGAAGAAGTGATAGCCAGAGCGGCGAGGGCTTGCATCAACAGCGGCCAGGATGTGGATAACCATTTTACCGATATCAGTAAAATGGTTAAAATTGGTTCAGATAAAAAAGTTAATAATTGATAACTTATTATAAAAACATCTAAAAGTATATGAAATCTAAAACATTAGCTATCTTTGAGGGTCAAAAAATCCGTCGTCATTGGGACGAGGAAAAAGAAAAATGGTTTTTTTCCGTGATTGATATTGTGCAGGTTTTAACTCAACAGGCTGATTATCAAACTGCAAGAAAATATTGGAATAAGCTTAAAGAAAGATTAAAAAAAGAGGGAAATCAGTCGGTGACAAATTGTCACCGACTGAAATTAATGGCTAATGACGGTAAATTTTATAACACGGACGTGGCTGATACAGAAACATTGTTGCGCCTGATTCAATCCGTTCCCAGTCCGAAAGCCGAGCCGGTAAAATTATGGCTGGCGCGAGTCGGCTTCGAAAGAATCGAGGAAATAAATGATCCAGAAAAAGCGCTCAATCGCAGCCGCGACTATTGGCAGAGAATGGGCAGAAGCCAAAAATGGATTCAGCAGCGGATGCTGGGTCAAGAGGTTAGAAATAAATTGACGGATTATTGGAAAAACAACGAAGTTAAAGAACAGGATGAATATGCAATTTTGACGAATATTATCCATCAGGAATGGAGCGATTTAACCGTGAAGGAACATAAAAATTTTAAAAAACTCAAAACGGAAAATTTACGCGATCACATGACCGACGCGGAATTGGTCTTTACAGCTTTAGCGGAGCTCTCCACCCGGCAAATTGCCGAGACGGAGATGGCGAAAGGTCTGGAGGAAAACAAAATTCCAGCCAGGAAAGGCGGGCGGATTGCCAGAAACGCGCGCCTGGAATTGGAACAAAAAACCGGAAGAAAAGTGGTGAGCGAAAATAATTTCAAAGCTTTGCCTCGTAGGCGCATAAAAGTATTGAAGAGTGAGAAGAAGAAGTTTTTAAAAAGAGGAAATTAGATTTTCATAAAAAACGACCCGCACCCGGGTCGTTTTTGACTGTTTTATTAGATGCTCCAAATTACTAATTACTAATTACTAATTACAAGTTACAATAACCGATTTGATTTTTTAGCTTACTTTAGGTTATAATAATTCCAGATGCACCTGTCTGCGTCTTGTTTGTAATTAAGATAAGATTATAATTAAATATAATATGGCGAAAACAAAGAAATCGAACGGAACAAATGTAGGTTTTGAAGAGACGCTTTGGTCTGCGGCTGACAAAATGCGCAATAACATGGATCCGGCTGAATACAAGCATGTGGTTCTTGGTTTGATTTTTCTCAAATATATTTCTGATTCGTTCGAGGAAACATTTAAAGCGATCAAGGCCGACGCTGACTATTACGCCGGCCAAGAGGAAGACAAGGATGCCTATCTCGCTGAGGGAGTGTTTTGGGTGCCGCAGGAAGCCCGCTGGGAATTTTTGAAAGCAAATGCAAAAAAACCGGAAATCGGGAAAATGCTTGACGATGCGATGATTGCTATTGAAAAAGACAACCCGAGTCTCAAGGGTGTGTTGGCAAAAAACTATGCTCGCCCCGATCTTGATAAAGTACGGCTAGGCGAGCTGATTGATTTGATGAGCTCGATTGGTCTGGGAGACAAAGAGAGTCGGAGTAAAGATGTGCTCGGCCGGGTGTATGAATATTTTCTCGGCCGGTTCGCTTCGGCCGAGGGTAAGGGCGGTGGCGAATTTTTTACGCCTCAGTCAGTGGTAAAGCTCTTAGTTGAAATGCTTGAACCGTACAAAGGCCGCATCTATGATCCATGTTGCGGAAGCGGTGGTATGTTTGTGCAAAGCGAGAAGTTTGTGGAGGCGCACGGCGGCAATAAACATGACCTAGCTATTTACGGCCAGGAGTCAAATCCGACAACCTGGCGACTCTGTAAAATGAATCTCGCCATTCGCGGTATTGATGGTAATCTAGGACAGAATAATGCCGATACTTTTAATAATGATTTGCATAAAGACTTGAAAGCCGATTTTATTCTGGCGAATCCGCCGTTTAACATTAGTGACTGGGGCGGTGAACGGCTAAAAGGCGATGTCCGTTGGAAATACGGCGTACCACCGACTGGCAATGCGAACTACGGTTGGATTCAGCATATGATTCATCACCTGGCACCAACCGGTATCGCGGGCTTTGTCTTGGCGAATGGTTCGCTTTCATCCAATACTTCGGGCGAGGGTGAGATTAGGGCGAGTATGATAAAGGCTGGCCTGGTTGATTGTATTGTAGCAATGCCAAGCCAACTTTTTTATACTACGCAGATTCCAGCATGCCTGTGGTTTGTGTCCCGAGACCGCTATGATCACAAATTCCGCAATCGTCATGATGAGATTCTATTTATTGATGCTCGCAAGATGGGCACGATGGTTACCAGAAAGAATCGCGAGCTAACCGAAGCGGATATTCTGAAAATATCTGGCGCATATCACGCCTGGCGCACGATCAAAGGAAAATATCAGGATGTTAAAGGTTTTTGCAAAGCAGTCAAAATAGCCGACGTGGAAAAATCAAGTTATGTTCTCACTCCCGGGCGGTACGTAGGTTCGGATTATGTGGAAGATGATGACGAGGTGTTTGAAGAAAAAATGATCCGAATAACCAAAGAGCTATCCAGTCAGTTCAAACGGTCAAAAGAACTGGAGGAGCGGATTAGAAAAAATCTTAAGAGTATCGGGTTTGATTTATAAAAACCATGGGCAGTTATTACGATACAATGCAAGTTTGCAAAAGATGGGGACATATAGTCACTGATATGTATGACTCCTATCCGAATCATCGACAGAACTATTGCGAGAAATGCGGAAGTACTACCGTATTTAAGTGTTCCCATTGTAATACAAAAATTCGAGGGTACTACCATGTAGAAGGGGTTATCGGGGGCGGTGGCCCGGACGTACCTCTTAATTGTCACTTTTGCGGTAAGTTATACCCATGGAAGCGTAAAGTTTTGATAAAAAAATGTTTGACAGCATTAATTTCTCCAATTAAGTATGTGGTAGATGGCGTGATCGGGATTTTTAAAAAATAAAATATCCATGGAATTCAAGCAAGACACAATCGGAGATATTATAGAAAGTGAAAGTCAGATGTTTTTGCATGGAGCTGATAGATTTGGTGATTATTTTAAAAATGCGTTTGGGTTTAATAATTTATTGCAGCAGTTTATTAAATCCGTTGAATTGGATCGTTTTATTTTTTCGATGTTTTTAGCACAAATTCGCAAGCATCATCTCCTAGCTCTATTCTCATCTGTACGGTTGCATCATGTTCAAGCTATGATGGATCTCCGGCAGGTACTTGAAGCTGGGGCATGCGCAGCTTATGCAATTGGAAATCCAGATCCGGTTGGTTTTGCCGATACTGATGAAAATAATATAGCCGACGCCACTCAAGAGCTAACGAAGAAAAGATATAAGTGGCTTGAAGATAATTTTAAAGATGGTTCGGATGCTATAAAAAATATGAAGGGCGAGATTAATAAATCCGTGGCACATTCTAATATTATTTATGCACATAATAATTTTAGGCTTGATAATGAGCAGAGACTGTTTTTGACTCCCTTTTTTGATATTGAAGATGATTATCTGATAAAAACCGATCTTTGGCGGATCGGCAATATCGCTATGGGTTTAATGGATTTATTCTACGGCGTTAATAAAGACCTTAATGCAATTAAGTTTATAGACAATTTTATTGCTCGCCTAAAAACACTTGAATTAGAAAATCATCGACTAAAGGCTGAAATAATGAGCACCGATAGATTTAAGAAGGCCCAGAAGTTGGCCGATAAATAATTTATGAAGAAAGCAATAACGACAATATTTAAAGAGGTAAAAAATATATCCATATCTTCGACCTGGGATGTTAAAGGATTGAATAAATACATTGGTTATATAAAAAAATGTTTGGATGAACTATATAAACATGAAGCAAGTCTTTTTACAAATAATCTGTGCGAGAGGTGCTTAGTCTTTCGATTCGCTTATTATTTACAGAATTATTTTGGGAGAGAATATTTTGTTGACTGTGATTATAATAGTTCCTGTTATTATGATCCAATAACGAAAGAATGGAAAAGGAGAAATGGCAAACCAATTCCAGATCAAAAAAGAGGGGAAATAAAAAAACGATTTATTGACATTATTGTTCACAAAAGAGGATTTGATAATTCTGATTTAATTTGCTTTGAAATAAAAAAATGGAACAACATTACAAAAGATGGCATTAAAAAAGATAAAAATAACCTGCGTATATTAACTTCTCAATTTGGTTATTCATTTGGTTTCCATTTATTTTTTGGGAAAACAAAAGATAAAACGAAAATAAGAATTTTTAATAAAGGAAAATTCGTGAAAAGTTTAGGAATAAATGATTTGCAAGGTTATGTCGAATAAAAATAAAACAAAACTTAAAGAAACAGAAATCGGACTTATTCCGGAAGAATGGGATGTCGCAGCTGTTTACGATATTGCCGATATTCTTGGTGGTGGAACACCAGATACATCAGACGTTGACTATTGGGGTGGAGATATTCCTTGGCTTTCAGTTAATGATTTTAATAATGAATCACGATTTGTAAGCGAGGCTGAAAAGAGAATAACACAGAAGGGGCTTGAAGAAAGTAGCACTCAGATACTCAAAAAGGGTCAGCTTATTATTTCAGCGCGCGGTACAGTTGGTGTTATAGCCCAAGTCAGAATAGATATGGCTTTTAACCAATCGTGTTATGGGTTAATCGGTAAAAAAGGCATATCTAATGACTTTCTTTACTACCTGCTGAAAAATTGTATTTCAGATTTTAAACAAAAATCACATGGCGCTGTTTTTGATACTATAACAAGAAATACATTCAAAGATATACTTGTTACAATTCCGACTCAATCAGAACGCGAGCGAATCGCTGAAATTCTTTCATCTTTGGACGACAAAATCGAACTGAATCGTAAAATTATTACCAACCTGGAAAAACTGTCCAGCTCGCTATTCAAAAAATGGTTTGTTGATATTGGCAATGAATTACCGGGGCGATGGAAGATTGGGAAATTTGGAGATCTAGTAGAAATAACAAGTGGTAAACGGCCGGGCGAAAAACAAGAAATTCAGACGGAAAATTTTAGTGTCCCTCTCTTAGGAGCAAGTTCTGTCATGGGATATGTTAAAGAATATTTATACAATGAACTAATTTTGATTACGGGTCGCGTCGGGACACATGGCGTTATTCAAAAAATAGATTATCCGTGCTGGCCTTCTGACAACACCCTTGTGATTAAATCAAAATTTTTGGAATTTGCATACCAGACAATGAAGAGTTTTGATTTTGCAAGCTTAAACAGAGGATCTACACAACCACTTATCACTCAGGGAGATTTAAAAAATATTGAAATAATAATCCCAGAAAACACTATTCTTGAAAAATTTGAAAAGACCGTCGCGCCTTTTGCAGAAAGAGTAAGAAGCAACGAAAAAGAAAATCAAAATCTTTCGAAGCTTCGAGATTCACTTTTACCACGATTAATGAGTGGAAAGCTAAGAGTATGAACATTACAGCCAACAACAAGATATCGGTTGAAATTGAAAATGCTGTCGTGGAGCAGATTTTGAATATGTACCCGGAGGAAAAGCTTATTACAAGGCCGGTTTTTAAAGATGCTTTTGAAAATAATTCGATTAAATATAATGATTTAAAAGAAGAGAGCAACAAGATTCTTATTCCTTGGCAGATGTTTCTATTGGACAGAGTAAATTTAAAAAAAGAATTGAATCATATTGAAGAAACGAGAGCTGATAAAATTTCGTCGAAACTTATTGCTAAACGTAAGGGCATCGGGAATGTGACCTCTAAGCGAATAATAGATAGGTTAATTCGTTTACAAAATTTTATTACTACAACTAACACATTACCGAAAAATGTTTTTTGTGGTTCTCTTATCCACAAAACAAATCGTGATGCCGTCGCTCAAATTCTTTCATATTTCAATATAGATATAAATAAGTTTAGATCGTATAAAAGCAAGTCTAGCGCTTTTGGTTATTTTCTGGATAAGGTTGAAAGTAAATTTATTAATGTTTCTCAAGGTGTGCTGGCAAATAAGATGCTTCCGGCATGGCAAGTCGTCGATAATTCAATCTATAAAAATACAAGTGGTTTTGTCATAAAAGATGATAGAATTCCTTTTATTTTCTTGCCAAGCGAAGTTAACCCTGATGAAGTAGAGGGGCGGCAGATTTATACTCTAACTTATCTTATTGTTTTGATAGGGCTGAATGAATATGATTTTTTCATTGAGAAGAATTTTAAGGCAACCGCATTATCTGCGACAAACAAACAAAAGAGGATTTATGCTATAACATCTGAATTGTTGTTACCGAGCGAAGTGACTGAGAAGTTTCGAGGAAATATTATTACATCTGCAATTAGGGATGAGCTGGCATCTGTGTACAAAATTACACCAACAGCAGTGGTCGTAACGCTGAAAATTCGCGACATCATTATTTCTCAAGATGAATATAAAGCACTTTTACCTCCGCCCTATGAGCCATCGAAAGCTTCTCCGCACAATAAAAGATCCCCCAAAATTGAAACCTCGGTAAGGAAGTTTTGCGGAAGACCTTCTTTCAACCTTGTGAACGATGGAATCAGTAGCGGGCAGCTGTCCAATATCCAGGCGCAATACCTTTTGTTTGGTGCTGTTAATAAAAAAGGTTTTAAGAATTATCGTGAAAGATTAAAGATATGAAAGTTTTAGACACCAACGCAGTAAATTTTATATTGAAATATCGTCTCAGTTTGAAAGACGATTATTGTGTTACAGACGATATTAAAGAAGAAATTGAAATCGCAGAGACGGTTCTTGGGAGAAAATTATCTTCGAGAGTGGGACTCGCATCAAACTCTGAATTTTTTGATATGGCTCATTATGTCGCGAACTACAAAGATATGCTTAATAAGCATGGCGGTCGTTCTTTCTATAATATGACAGGTTTTGGTGATATATCTATTCTTGCTCTTCTCAAAACAGTTGAAGCGGTTTTAAAAGACAAGACCAAGGGTCGTCTTTTTGGACCGAGCGAAGAAATAGAAATTTTTACAGATGATAAGCCATTGATAAAAAAAATTACAAAAGAGTCTAATAAAACGAAAATATCTAAAAATATAGATATAAAGTAATTTATAACCAACTACAAATATACAAAATATGATTTATAAAACGAGATATTTTCGTTGATGGATATTGGAAATTTCTACGCCTCAGTTAATTAGCAAAAGGATTAGAGTATGACAAATTTAAATCAAAACTTATATTCTCGTTTTGGACTCCAACTTAATCAGGAGGAAATTCAGGATGGATTTCAGAAGCATTTTAAAAACGTTCTGCTCGATGTTCTTGATCCATTGGTACGTCCAAATTCATACAGCAAAAATAACAAATTGAGTAAAGTGCAACGTGAAGTTTTAAAAGAAGCATGCAGGCAACTATTTCTTGATTATGACAATTACAATGATTGGAATTATGGATGCAGATGGTTTTTAGAGAAGGAGTTTTATGATGAATTTGAAGGAGATTTCAACAAGTATCTTTTTCGCCTTCAGGTTTTAATGGACATTATCTATCGCCATAAGTTAGTCCGATATGAACTTAAACAGTTGGCAATTAGAATTTCAAAATACCTCAACGATTTTCCGCTACTGGGAGTGACCGTTAAAATTTATAAAACTAAAGCTCCGCAACTCTTGCCAACTACTTCAAAAAAATTTGAGGAGGATATAAAGAATACCCTCGGACTGCTTGAAACGGATAAAAAATATGAACATACGCTTTCTAACTTTGAAAATGGTTTGAAAGAGTTCCTAACCGCAAAAACACAGGCAAATTATAAAGACGTTATAGAGGACATGTATACTGCCTGCGATGAATTGATTAAGGCGATCTCGGGTAATAAGCAGAGAGGGTTTAAGCATGTGCAAGACAAAGAAGAATCAAAAAAACTTGGCATAAACGGACATCAAAAAGAATTATATAAAAATTTAAGGCAATGGATGGATGAAATTAAGCATGGCACCATAAAAGACTTTGATCGGAATGACACAGAAATGATTATAAGTCTTTCCGCTGCTTTTATTCGATATGTAATGAGTAAAAGAATATGACCCCCTACAAATACACAGAATCAGATTTGGAAAATGCAGTGCTTGAATGGCTCGGGGGGCTTGGTTATGCCATCGCGTTTGGACCGGACATTGCTCTGGACGGCGAGTCGCCAGAACGCAAATCATATAAGGAGATTGTCTTGATCGGCCGCCTGTGTGAAGCAGTGGCACGAATCAACCCAGCCATTCCGCAAGACGTACAAGAAGAGGCAATAAAGAAAGTAATCAGTGTGGCGTATTCAAGCCCGAATCTTTTTGTTGCAAATCACGCATTTCATCAGATGCTTGCTTTTGGTGTGGATATTGAGTATCGCAGAGCAGATGGAAGTATCGCTGGTGATAAAGTTTATCTTGTTGATGCGAATAATCCCGACAAGAATGACTGGCTGGCGGTTAATCAATACACAGTCATTGAAAATAATCATAACAGGCGCCCCGATGTTGTCGTATTTGTTAATGGTTTGCCGCTTGCTGTTTTTGAACTAAAAAATCCGGCCGACATAAATGCGACTATTAGCGGTGCGTTCAATCAAATCCAAACCTACAAATCAGAAATTCCATCTTTGTTTACTTATAATGAGCTATGTATAATTTCTGATCATATAAAAAACGCACTAGTTGGGACCGTATCGGCTGATATGGAGCGCTTCGTCGGTTGGAAGAGTATTGATGGTGCAAGGCTTACCAAAACGAATGACCTAGAGATTTTAATTAAAGGTATATTTGCCAAAGATCAATTTTTGGATATTGTCAGAAATTTTATCGTCTATGAAAATGAAAAGGACTCACGAAATAATATTACTAAAATCATTAAGAAAGTCGCGGCCTATCATCAATATTTTGCGGTAAACAGGGCGGTTGAGTCCACAATGCGCGCCGCCGCTGATCCGGTTGCGGATAGGGCGAAAGAACACCCTTCGCATTATGGTTTGGCGAGTGTAGATAGCCAGCCCGTGGGAGACAAACGCGCCGGTGTGGTTTGGCACACACAGGGTTCCGGCAAGTCACTCACGATGGTTTTCTATTCAGGAAAAATTGTTCAGGCATTAGATAATCCAACCCTGGTACTTCTTACTGATAGAAATGATTTGGATGGCCAGTTGTTTGGCACATTTTCCAAATGCAGTGAACTTATTCGGCAGATTCCTAGACAGGCGCAAGACAGAGATAATCTAAAAAAACTTTTATCAGTCGCCTCCGGCGGCGTGGTATTTACCACCATTCAAAAGTTTATGCCTGAAGAAAAGGGGGATAAGCATCCGCTGCTTTCGGACCGCAGGAATATCGTCGTTATTGCCGACGAAGCGCATCGCAGTCAATATGATTTTATTGATGGTTTTGCCAGACATATGCATGACGCCCTGCCGAATGCCACCTTTATCGGCTTTACCGGCACCCCGATTGAATTTTCAGATAAAAATACTCGGGCGGTATTCGGTGAATATATTGATGTTTATGATATAACCCGAGCAGTGGAAGATAAGGCAACCGTGCCAATTTATTATGAAGCTCGTTTGGCTAAACTCTCGCTTTTGAAAGAAGCGACGCCGAAAATTGATGTTGAGTTTGAGGAATTGACCGAAGGCGAAGAGATAGAGAAAAAAGAAAAACTCAAAAGTAAGTGGGCCCGGCTAGAAGCAATGGTCGGATCGGAGAAACGAATTGCACTCATCGCCAAAGATTTAGTTGAACATTTTGAAGCTCGCCTCGGTGCGATGGATGGCAAGGGTATGTTTGTTGCTATGAGTAGGAGAATTGCCGTTGAAATTTATAATGAGGTTATTAAATTGCGGCCACAGTGGCATAGTGATGACATTAAAAAAGGATTTATCAAGGTTGTTATGACCGGCGCGGCCAGCGACCCGGAACATTATCAACGGCACTTGCACACCAAAGATGAGCGCGATGTTTTGGCTGACCGAATGAAAGATCCGAAAGATGAGCTGAAATTGGTTATTGTTAGAGATATGTGGCTTACCGGGTTTGATGTGCCATCAATGCATACGATGTATATTGATAAGCCGATGCAGGGACACGGGCTGATGCAGGCGATTGCGCGCGTGAATCGGGTGTATAAAGACAAGCCAGGTGGATTGATCGTGGATTATCTCGGGATTGCTCCGTCGCTCAAAGAAGCGCTTTCATATTATACGCAGGAAGGGAAGGAAGAGCCGACGGTGAAACAAGAAGAGGCGATAAGCGTCATGCTTGAAAAGTACGAGACGGTCAAAACAATGTATCATGGCTTTGATTATTCTTTGTATTTATCCGGCAAGGCAAAAGACAAAGCGGAAGTCGCCGGCAAGGCAATGGATCATGTTCTCGGTATGGAGAATGGCAAGAAGCGCTATCTCCAGAGTGTAGCTGAACTTTCACAAGCCTTCGCCTTGTCCGTTCCGAGCGAGGAAGCTATTCATATTAGGGAAGATGTCGCTTTCTTTCAGACAGTACGATCATTTATTGCTAAATTTGAGCAGAGCGGAGGATTGGGCGGACCGACGATGGATGATTATGATCAAGCTATCAAACAAATAGTTTCCGATGCTGTTGTATCCGACGAAGTTGTAAATATTTTTGATGCAGCCGGATTGAAGAATCCGAATGTTGCGGTTTTATCAGATGAATTTTTGGAAGAAGTGAAAGGGTTAGAGCGCAAAAATGTTGCTCTGGAGGTTTTAAAAAAATTGTTGAATGACGAAATCCGGACGATGGAAAGAAAATTTTTGGTCAAATCTCGTTCATTCGCCAAGATGCTTGAAGTAACGATAAAAAAATATCAGAATCAGACTATTGAGGCGGCACAGGTTATTGCCGAACTCGTAGAGCTGGCCAAGAAAATTAGGGAAGAAAAAGAGCGAGGACAGGATTTGAAACTGACGGAAGATGAAATAGCTTTCTATGATGCTCTTTGCGAAAATGAAAGCGCAATCAAGGAGCTTGGTGATGAAACTTTAAAAGAGATCGCTCAGGAGCTCGTGATTATGCTGCGAAAAAATACCAGTATTGATTGGACGCTTAAAGAAAGCGTCCGGGCAAAGTTGCGCGTCTATGTGAAGAAGCTACTGAATAAATATAAATATCCGCCAGATAAGCAAGAGCAGGCGACCAAGATCGTCCTTGAGCAGGCAGAAATTTTGTGCAGGGATTGGAGCGGGGAGTAAATAAATTTTCATGAGGTGTATTTTTAAACGTTAAGAAACGTCAGAAGTAATATATGAACATTTCAAATATTGAAATTATTATCGCATTATTTTTAGCTTATCTAGCTTATCAAAATTACAGATTACAAAGAGATAGCCTTAGATTTAATTTGTATGAAAGGAGATATGCTACTTATCAGACAATTCAAAAATATTTATCTCTAATTGTACAAAAAGGCACGATAGATAATACGGACATGAATGAATTTAATAGGGAGGCTTATAAAAATGAGTTTTTATTTGGGCACGAAATAAAAGAGTATGTAGATGAAATATGGAAAAAATCTTGTAAGCTGAAATTATACGAAGATTTACTAAAAGAGGAGCCAGTTGGAAAAAGCAGGACAAAAATTTGTGAGGATAATTCAGAAATATTAGGATGGATACACGATCAATTTGAAACAAGCAGAAAATTGTTTAATAAATACTTAAGAATATCAATTTTTAGTCTAGATTTTAAAATCAAAAAAGAAATAAAAAAATTTCTTCAATAGAAATAAAACCGCCATGCCCCCTTCAGAAAGAACAATAAAATATCCCCGAGAGGTTTATCGAGACGAATATGATATGAGCTATGTTTCTGCTAAAGAATATCAAGAAGTAGTCGTTAATGCGTTGAAAGAAATTTTTAGCGACAACGTAGTGAAAAGCGAATGGGATTCAGTTGAATATGATGGGCATACTCATAACCACATATTGGTATATGCACCTCGCGTAGATGTTGCTATTGGCCCTTTCAATACATATGGCGACCTTGATATTGGCACTGATAGAACTGCTGTTATGAGATCTCATCCCCTAGTTAAAAGATTAGAAGAAAGGTATGACGTTATATGGAATAATTTATCAAGATGTTTTTTGGCAATTGAAATTGTATTCAGCGGGACTTCAAAACATATAGCGGGAGATTTTCTTAATGCAACCGCAACAGGTTCTATAGGATTAATTATTGCGCACAGGAAAATTTACAAAAAAGTAAATCGAATGCTCAACTATTTTACCCGACTGGAGGATTTCGAGAGAGTGAGCAATAAGGGCCTACATAATCTGATGGTCTTCCAAGATGATAGTTTTCTAGAATTTTTATGGGAGTTAAAATATCCAGATAAAGTTGCTAAATTGGAAATTAAAAATAGATACAACATTGTATTCATAGATCACCTCCGACCAAAAATATTTTCATTATTCGCGCATAAAACGAGGCATAAACCAAGTCTCATACAGGATAGCGCTACCCGATTATTGGTTTATGGTTTTGATGTAGCGGAGGTAACGGAACAGCACGATATTGTTTTATCACCTACAAGATATACTCATGCAAGCACAGTAGATGTTTATGGGATAATTACCTCAGATAATAAACCCTTTAAAGTTATGGATATTATTGATGTCGCAGTTCAACAGAAATATAGGAGCAAGAAAATAGGTACGCAAATTTTGAAAATTTTTGAAAAAATAGCGCGAGAAAATAAATGCCAATTTATTTGCGTTGAGTTGGGGTTTGATCGCCCCAACGAACCAATTGAGTCGCAGAAACGTTTTTTTGAAAGAAATGGATTCACGGTCTGGTTTGATAAGCGTGCACAGTTTAGCGGCTGGGTAGGAAAAAAATCATTACAATAACCATAAAAGACACTCATTATTGTTGTTTGAAAAAATACCGGACCTTAGTTCCGGTATTTTGTTATTTGATTTTCGCTAAAATTTGCGGTAGAGTTAAAATGTAAAATATTTAAAACAAACTCCAGGAATATCAAAAATCCATCCAAGCTGATTTGCAAAATTTAGAACAATCCATCCTCCACCAATCCTTCACCCCCTAACCCACTAACCCCTCATATCCCCCCCCAAAAAAAAACCATCACCATTCCACGGCCGTATTTATACGATGTATTCATCTAATTAAAACTATCACCATTATACGGCCGTAGTTTCGTGACACTTTTTGTTCTAGACCTATAATCCATCATTCCATAATCTCGTATCATATTCCGACGACCGTAGGATTGTGATATAATTTTTATCATGTATAAATTGGGCACTACACAGCAGAAGATATTAATCATGCTCATGGGTGGAGCCGTTTTAAGCTTGACTCGTTCGTCCCGCCAATACTTCAAAAAGATCCGTCTGATGCGGAAAGAATGGCAAGCGGTCGATCAGCAGAATTTTAATCGATCCATCCGCAGTCTGGCTAAGGAAAAATTAGTTGAAGAGAGAACTCTAGCAAACGGCGCTTTCAGTCTGGTCCTTACCCCAAAAGGCAAGCGGCAAGCGGCGATTTTGAATATACTTGGTAGTTCGATAAAATTTAAAAAGCCGAAAAGCTGGGACGGGAAGTGGCGGATCGTGATATTCGACATCCCGGAGAAAGACAGATTGTTTCGCGACATTTTGCGCGAGCATCTTTACCGCCTTGAGTTTTTCAAACTTCAGCAGAGCGTTTTTGTCTCCCCGCATCCTTTTGAAAAACCGATCCTGGATCTCGTTTCCGTTTATGCCGCGGAACGATATGTGCGCGTGATTACGGCGATAAAAATAGACAATGAAGCCAGACTCAAAAAGCATTTCTTTAAATCTTAATATCAATCACGAAACTACGGCCGTAGTTTCGTGATTGGATGGGGAGAATTTATGCGGACGGAAGAAAAAAAAGCTAAATTTCCGCAATGGATGGATTGCGCCTGGCGGCGCGTACCATGCAATAAGGATGGTTGTCGGATTTGTGGTAAGATAAACCGTAATCGCAAACGGCACATCGCTGAGGGCCATGACCCTGATGATTTGGCAGTGGTTTTTGAAGACGTGGGAAATAATTTAAAAGAGGCTTTGCTGATGATCAAACAGGATGCGGAAAAACATGGCATCGACATATCCAATATCGAGGATATCCAAGAGCCGCCAAAGCCGAACGAATTTCCGCTTTATAAAAAAGTGAAGCGTTGGCGTGACGGAATTCATAAACTTGCTGAACACGCGGAAACAGCGAATAGTGTATGGCCGGAAACTGAAGCCGGTCAAGATCTAATTTGGTATTCAAATACCTTGATGGTGAAAACGTATCGGCAGTTATGTAATCGTTGGCATCTTGAGAATGGCGATGATTACGGAGATTACGATTATGAATATACCGGCGGCGTTCTACGCGAATGCCTAAAAATTTTAAAAAAGGCCTTCACGACCTTATCGGAATTAAGTTTGGAGCAGAATGGTAAACTAACTATCGCATCAGTTTATCTGGCCGGACTGGAAAAAGATATTTTAAATATTTAATATCCAATATGTCTATAATTCCTGCCGGCAGGCAGGCGCGCGAATAGGAGGATAATAAATAATATTATGAAAATCGTTCACAAAAACCAGACCAAAGAATTCAAGAACAGTGACACATGCATCGCGACTGAATATGCGTTGATGGATAAAGATATCAACGTGGCGTACGTCGAGATTAAGGGAAGATATCCGGACAAGGGCAGGGTGACGAATGAGGTTTGCAAGGAAATGGCCTATATCACCGAGGGCAAGGGCAAGATCGTGGTCGAGGGCGAAGAGATCGAACTTAACGAACAGGATTTAATTTTGCTTGAGCCCGGCGAAAGGTATTATTGGGAGGGGGATTTAAAGATGGTTGTCCCATGCACTCCGGCTTGGTATCCCGAGCAGCACAAAGAAGTTGAGTAATCACCCAACAAATTAATAATGTATCACCATCTCACGGCCGTAGTTTCGTGACACATTTCAGAATAATTTTCTAATTCAATTATCTCTAATTTCCACCTCATCAGCGGAGAGGCGCAGGAATGGGCGAATTGTACGAATCAAATGAATAAAATAGTCATACCACCAAAAATTATCAAGGATATCAATAAGCTGAAAAAAGTGCGAGGAGTTTTGTTGACCGGTTCGAGAGTTTTAGGCAAGGCGTCTCAAAATGCCGATTGGGATTTTTTCATCCTTCTGATAGATGGCGCACCGCGCTGGCGTAGGACCTGGAAGGTCGGAGACACCTGGCTTGAGGTGTTCGCGAACGATCAGGCGCAGATTAAGAAGTATTTCAAGGAAAACATAAAAAATGGCAGAGGTATTGATATTATGATGTTCGCAACCGGGCAAATCGTAAGAGATGATAACAAACAAGTTGTTGCCAGGCTGGTCAAGCAGGCCAAGCAACTGTGGCAGAAAGGTCCGGCAGTGGTATCACAAAAAGAGCGGCGATGGATCGATTATAACGTTGCAACCTACATCCAGGATCTGGAGGATATTATTTTGGATGACAATGAAGCGATCTTGCTCATCAATCACGTAGTTGAGGAAATGGTGAACTACTATTACCGTCTAGAGCGGCTATGGCTGCCGAGACCCAAAGACCGACTGGCTGATTTTAAGCGGCGGGAACCAAAATTGTATGGCTTTATTAAAAAAATTCAGACAGTCTCTGATTGGAAGCAAAACGCCAGGGAAGCGATCAAATTGGCGACCGCTCTCGGCAAAAAATTTAGGTTAAAAATGGACGGGCAAATATATATACCGCCAGAGAAAAAATAAAAAAGCCTCAGGCATGACAAAAATCCATCCTTCGGCATGCTCCTTCGGCAAGCTCAGGACAGGTCAGGACAGGCCCCCTTCGGCAAGCTCAGGACAAGCAAGCTGATTTTAAAAATTTAGAACAAGCCATCCTCCAGCAAGCGTTTATGAGTTAGTGGCAAGCGTTTATCTCTCAGCGAACTTTGCTCTGTTGTTTAGGTGAATGGTATAATCTTTCAAGACAAGTGTTATTAAATAAAATTATGGAAAATTCAGAGCAGTTTCAAAAAATAAAACAGGAAGCAGAAGATTTTTACCTGACCGTGGATACAGTTTTTTGCCCATATTTTAATTCAAAAATTAATTTTAATGCCAAAGGTTTAGACCATATTAAAATGAAAGCGTGGAATAAAACCCGCTTGGCCTCCGACCAATATTTAAGATTTAAATTTCTAAAGTTAGTTCCAGAAGTATTGAAAGTCGCAGGGACGCTACAGGAATTTCATGAAACAAAAAATTTTGAGAGGATAAAAAATACCGGCAAGTGGCAGAGCGTTATGAAACCAGTGGAGTATTATGGCTTTGTGGCTATAATAAATAAAGTAAAAATTAAAATTATCGTTAAAAAAGTTGAAGGTGGCCAGCCACATTTTTGGAGTATAATTCCGTTTTGGAAAATGCAAAAGGATGAAATTTGCCAGAAAATAAAAAAAGTCTTCCATGAAGGAGACCTTGAAACGCAGTAGAAAACTTTTTTTATCCTGATATTTGTCTGCGGTTTTATGTATTTAACCGCGGGAGAGCCGAAGCCCTCACAAATATCATTAACTGTATAATAACATAATAATAAAATATTGCAACATATTTTAGGTAAATTAATCAAACAATAGAGAAAATTATCTTTAATATTAGGTAAAAATAAATTAAAATAATGAGATTTGTTTTGTGGTCAAAAAATAATAAATTTTTTAAAATATCTTTAGTTATCTAATCTAAAACTATGACTACGAAGCAAAAGCTGGTTTCAACCTTCGGCTGGGGGTTTATCCTTTGGCTGATCGGTTATGCCCTCGGTTTCATTTTTTTCATGTTCGCGCCAGCAAATCTCATCGGCTGGTTCATCATGCCAATCGGCGCAGGGCTGACCATCTGGGTCGTTTTGAAAAAAATCACCAGAGACTCTTTCGGCTGCTATATCGGTCTGGGTGTTATCTGGACTTTGCTGGCAGTGGTTTTGGATTACTTGTTCATCGTCAAAACGCTCAAGCCGGCTGACGGTTATTATAAATTGGACGTCTACATCTATTACGCTTTGACTTTTCTTATACCCGTTGTGATCGGATATTTCAAGATGAAGAAGCCGGCAAGCAACACGCCCGCGGCTCCGGCTGGGCCAGTTGTATAAGATGTAAATACTATATATTTTAATAATATGACAAAACAACAAACATCCGGGTACGTCATGGCTGGCGTGGGACTCTTGATGATCCTGGTAAACGCGGCCAGCTACTTGTTTCAGTGGGGCGATGTCCATCCGGCCTTCGGCGCCGTCGGTCTGGTATTTTGCGCTGTCGGCGCGATGAGAATCAGGCAAAGCGGCCCGACACAATAATCTTATGAAAACACTTATCATTTACGATTCCATGTTCGGGAATACCAAACAGATCGCCGAGGCGATAGCGGGGACGTTTGTTGCATCCGACACGAGAATCATCAATGTCAGTGATGCCAAGCCAGAAGATTTGAACGGGATTGAAATGCTGATCGTCGGCGCGCCGACATATGGCGGGCGGCCAAAGCCGAGCACACAGGCGTTTTTGGATTCTATTCCGGCCGAAACGCTTGCGGGCGTAGGTGTTGCGGCTTTTGACACCAGATTCGCGGCCAAAGACCAGAATATCGCCTTGCGGCTGTTGATGAAAGTAATTGATTTCGCCGCGCCGCGCATCGCCAAGGCGCTCGTGGAGAAAGGCGGCAAACTTGCCGTACCAGCAGAAGGTTTTTTCGTCTTAGGCAAAGAGGGGCCGGTGAAGGAGGGTGAGCTTGCCCGCGCTGCGGCTTGGGCGAGAAAAATGTCATAACGAATAAATCCGGTTGACAACGGGCGTGGTGGGTGGTAATTTGGCAGGCCGTGCAATAAGGAAGAAATTAAAATAAGGGGGATTCGACGATGAAGGTGGAACGGTTCGCGGATCTGGAAACCGCTCTATGCGCGGTGATGCAAAAGGAGCGGGATTATGTGTTGGTCGGACATCATCTGCTGAAGGGCGAGATCATCCGGCCGCACACGGACAAGACCGACGAATGGGTGCTCATGCAGGACGGCAAGATCGCAATGACCTTCGGGAAGAAGCAGGACGGCAACCAGCTGAAATTGAAGCTGAAATATGCCGGCCCCGAGGTGATCGTGATCCATGTGCCGAGCGGCGAGACGCATTCGCTCGAAGCGAAATCCGAGCTCAACTATTACGTCCTGAAAGTCAAGAAATAAGGAGAACACACCAGGCCGCCTGATCCGTCAGGCGGCCTTTTCAATACTTATCAACAATCGGCTGATTGACAGCCGTTTTTTTTGCGCCTAAAGTGGAGGCCTAAGAGTTGGTGAGGGAGGTGATAAATATGCTTAATTATAATTCTTGTCTGATATTTTCGGAGACGCCGGACAAGCTGGCCGAGTTTTACGGCAAAGTATTCGAGACCAAGCCGGTCTGGGAAGAGCAGGGCTATACTTCGTATCAGGTCGGTTCCGGCATGGTAACGATCGGACCTCATGACAAAGTGAAGGGCAAAAACTTGAATCCGGAAAGGATAATGATCAATTTCGAAACCGCAGATCCGGTAAAAGTTTCTGAAAGGATCAAAAAGCTCGGTGCGACAGTGATTGCCGAACCATACCACCCGGGTGAATCTCCGGATATGTGGATCGCGACCTTTGCCGATCCGGACGGCAATTATTTCCAGCTGGGATCGCCGATGAAGATGTAGGTTAATAGATCGGCAGAAAACCACAAATGAAAAGCCGCTTACTCAGGTAAGCGGCTTGATGGCGCGGTCGGGGCTCGTTTCAGACAGCGAGCGCGTCGGGTTTGGAGTAGGTGAAGTTTTTCAGATCCAGTTCGTCGAGCAGGATCAGCCGGTCGGCGCGATCCCTCAATTCTTTTGAAAGCGTGCCTTTCGAGGATACCACCGTAACCTTGATATCGAGTTCCTTGATCATGTCGATCAGATAGGCGAAATCGGAATCGCCGGAGACGATGATGACTTCGTTGCAATCCCTCCGCCAGACGTGCCGGCAGATGTCCGTGGTCATCTCTACGTCGAAATTCGCCTTGCCTTTGGTGGAGCCGTCCGCCTGTTGGATCATCTTAACTTCCTTGGTCACGACTGCGTAGCCGGTGATCTTGAAAAAGTCGATGAACTTCTGTTGTTTCACTTCGTCGACGTTATTCCGGGTTTCGAAATAGGCAGTTTTTGAGACGATTTCCGATCCGAGAGTGATCGCACTCACCAGTTTTTGATAGTCAAGTTTCGTGCCGGCTTCGATCCCCAGATCAATTTTCAAGCTATTGAACGCTCCCGAAATGTTGGCGACCTCGATCATCACGATACAGCGGGTTTTTGCCATTTACCGAAACCTCCTTGAAATTAGTGCTGGAAAATAAACTGTTTTACATCGATTGTTTTCTATCACCTCCCTCTGTTGTAAAGTGCCATATACTTATTTTGCACCAGACAGCCATATCAGTCAACCTTTCAAAACATACAAAACCTGACGACCGGCCCTCGGTTTACCAAACGTGCTTCTTGGCGCCCCTGACTTGGGATTTTTGATAATTCTTGAAAAAATAGCTAAAGTGAAGTAAAATTAGAGTATGATCAAGATAACCTATTTCGTTCACGGTACCTCGGTCGATAACGAGCAAGGAATCTCTTCCGGCTGGTCCGATGCCGAGCTGTCTAGTCTGGGCATCGAACAGGCAACTGCCTTGGGCGAAAAAATCAAAGATAAGAAATTCGACGTGGTTTTCTGCTCGGATCTGTCGCGCGCGGTGCATTCCGCGAACCTGGCTTTCTCGGAAAAGGCGATGGTGGTACATGATGAAAGATTACGGGAATGCAATTACGGCAAGTACAACGGCAAAGCTTCGGACATCGTGGAGCCTATGCAGGAGTGCAGTATAACCGAAAAATTTCCGGGCGGCGAAAGCTATGAAGACGTGAAAAAGAGAATTGCGGAGTTCCTGGACTATCTGAAAAGCAGGCACGACGGCAAGAGCGTCGCCATCGTGGCGCATAAGGCGCCGCAGCTCGCCCTTGATGTACTGCTCAAAAATAAGACCTGGCAGCAGGCGTTCGCCGAGGACTGGCGCAAAACCAAATCCTGGCAGCCGGGCTGGGAATATGAGCTATAATAAAATAAATATATATGCTTAGACCAGCAGAACAAATCCCGACTAATCAGCATGCCAGCAGCCGGATCCCTTCCGACCGGCGCGGCAGGGACAACAAACATGAGGCGTTTGAAAGATTGAAGCAGTTGTTAATCTCAATCTCCGGAGAGATCAACCAAGATATGGCAAAGTACGCGGAACCGGGCAAAACCGCTTTTGTAGCGCCAGATTGCACCATCAACATGCGGGCTTTTAAGGGTAAGGCTGGTTTCGATGAAGCGAGCATCGGCCGCGACGAGGCGAAAATCCACGAAAGCCAGATCGGCTTTTCGAGCGCCATGAGCCCAAATGTCCAAGCTTTTCATAAGGTCAATACCGCAGATGGGGTGATTGATAAGTGGATAACAAACAAAGAGAAGAGTTTGAGTAACAGGCTAGAAATGTCTGTGACCGGCGTCTTTCACAAGATGCTCAAATCGGAGTTTTTGGTGGTGCGTTCCTCAACCTATGACGATTATTATAACGGCGCTGATACAGTCATCGTTAATAAAGAGACCGGCGACATCATTTGCGCCATTGATGAATATAATGCCGAGGGCGATCGTTCGGATGCCAAGCAGAAAAAAGCCCAAAAAACCGACAATCGCGGCGCGAATTTGAGATATGGCTTGACTTTCGAAAAGGGTGCGGCAGAAAGTGCGCCGAAGCTGGTGGTCGGGCCGATCAGAAATATTCCGGTATTTTATCTAAAATTAACGCGCGACCAGCTTGATCCTTTGCTTTCCGGCATGGATTATAGTTCGACTGATCGGCTGGCGCCGGTGGAGCTCGAGGTATTCGACAAGCTGACCGCCGATCTGCACGCGCAGGCCAGCGAACTCAAAGGTAAATCGACTAATCCGGCATTAGCCGCCAATCTGGAGCGAGCGGTGAATTCAGTGAAACGGATGATTGAAATTCGGCAGGAAAAATTTAGCCGGTAAAGGCGTCATGTTTTATATAATATCAATATGCCAACGGTCAAAACCAAAAAATTCATCTTGCGGCCGCCAAGGATGAGCGACGCCGCTTCAATCGCGAAATATATCGGCGATATCAGAGTCTCACGAAATTTGTCTTCCGTGCCCTATCCTTACGCCTTAAAAGATGCGAAACAATGGTTGAGGAAAAAACTTAAAAGTACGAGCGACGAGACCTTGAGCCTGTTGATTGAGATAGAAAAAGAAGCGGTCGGTTGCATCAGCCTTGAACGGATCAGCAAAGGCCATAAGGCCGAAATGGGATATTGGTTAGGCCGGCAACACTGGGGTAAGGGAATCATGACAGAGGCAGTCAAGGCGATGACGAAACTCGGCTTCAAGAAATATAAATTGAGAAGGATCCAGGCGCATGTTTACCATTTTAATAAAGCCTCGGCGCGGGTCTTGGAAAAAAACGGCTTCAAACTGGAAGGCTTATTGAGAAAAGCGGTTGCCAAGGATAAAAAAATTCTGGATGCCTACATTTTCGCGAAAATCAAATAGGAACATCATAAAAACATCCGCTCCGGGCGGGTGTTTTTTTGTTTCGGCTCGCGAGAAATTATGCACAACTGTGGCCATTGACAGCCGGCGCGGGATGGAAGAAAATAGAGACCCGATCAATATACATTAATATATTTAATCATTTAAAGACAACCATATGAACAGAGTCGTACATTTTGAGATCCAGGCGGATAATATCGAGCGGGCGATAAAATTTTATCGCGACATTTTCGGCTGGCAGATCGAACAGTGGGGCCAGGAGAAGTATTGGATGATCATGACTGCGGACAAAGACAGCAAGGAACCGGGCATCAACGGTGGTCTGCTGCCCCGGCCGGCCAAAACACCAGGGAAAGAACAGGGCACGAATGCCTTTGCCTGTACGGTCGATGTCGAGAATTTTGATGCGACGGCGGAAAAGATATTGAAAGCAGGGGGTGTTGTGGCGATGCCGAAGATGGCGATTCCTGGCATGGCTTGGCAGGGGTATTTCCTGGACACCGAAGGCAACGTTTTCGGCCTGCATCAGCTGGACAAGAACGCGAAATGAACACGGCCTCCAGCTGAGTTTTTAGCGGGCGGTCCCGGAGGTCTTGAAAAACGGAGCGGCCGAAACTTACTCCCACCAACCGGCTGCTTGATCAACAATATATTTTGTCAAATAAAATATATCGGAGCCTGTAGGCTCCGATATATTGTTATCGGCTTATTTTTATGTTTATAGATTGCCGCTCGCTACATAGACTGATAATTCGGCCGCTGACTTATGGACATTGATTCCGAGCGGACGTTCTGAAAGCAGCTTGTCAAAGGTGACGTTCAAGACGGTTTCCGCGACCCCATCAACGACATTGTTCAGCGGATATTTGACCGCGCCGAGATTCGGACGGTTGCCGACATGGATGTGAGAGGGCTGTACTGAACCAGCCGGGGCGCCGGAAAGGATTACCTCGACTTTGACCTGGCTGCCCATTTCGGTGATTTCAGCGATGCCGGATTGGCCGGAATTATTATCAGGCAAGAGCGCGATTTCCAGTTTTCTTTTGCCCACTTCGCCTAATTTTAATCTGATCCGATTCAGGTTGTCGTCAGTGATGCCGAGTCCCAAGCCTCTCATAATAGCAAAAGCATCGTGAGGCCGGCCGAGGAAGTGGCGTTTGCGAGTTACCGGATTGACATACCAGGCTTCGCCTTTGCTTTGGACCTGCAAGAGGATGCGTCCGGAAAGTTGTCTGGCGAGGCTGCTCGCCGGCTTATTTTCTTCGCTTGAAGGAATTTTATTCAGATCATCATTGGTGATGCCAAGGCCGTTTTCGCGCATTATTTTGAATGCATCGTCCGGGCGGCCGAGGAACAATTTAGATTTGGTCACCGGATCAACCCACCAGGCCTCGCCGTTGGCTTGGACTTGGAGTAAGATTTTACCTGAAACGTTAGATTCCAGCGATGCATCACGGTTTTCGCCATGAGGCTTCAAGAAGGAGACACCGTGTTCAGTTTCCATTTCCATACCCTCGGAGCTTTGGCCGACAATCTTCGATTCATCAGTGGAACTACCGTGCGGTTTTAGGAAAGTGATGCCATGTTCGGTCTCAACTTCCATGTCGGCGTCGGCACCGAAATTTGTCTTGAAGAAATCACCGCCGGAAACGCCATGTGGAACCATAAAAGTCACGCCATGCTCAGTTTCTACTTCCAACCCGCTATCTGAGCTTGAATCAGAACTGGAGCTGGACAAGTCGCTTGAGCTGGAGCTTGATGAATTGTCATCGGCGCCTGATATACTGTCGGAGCTGCCTGAACCCCCTGAATTGCCGGAACCGCTTCCGCCGCTATAACCGTCATCACCGCCCTGGGCCAGCGCAAAATTGAATGAAAGCATAGTAGTGATAACTACTGCTGTTAAGATAGTTTTTCTCATATTTTTTGTTTGCCAATCAGATTTTTTATTGTTGCTCTGTGGCTTTGAATTAAATATTTAAATTGTTAATATGATACAAATTATTTTTGCTATTGTTACAAGCAGAATCCTCTAATTTGAATTAGTTTTAAAAAAATTAGCCTGTAAACGGTCTTCATTCTATTTATAGCATCAGTTTAGCGATTGCAGATTAAGGTTGGATGAAGATATTAGGCATTTTTTGGGATAATTTGCTTCAGTTGATTTTTTCCATAAAAAAACCCGAGGGATTGCTCCCCCGGGCTTGATGTATGGCGGCGGCAGGTTATTGCTGCCCCGCATAATCGTTGAGGTCGATGGCGATCGTCCCCTTCATGGACTCCATGATACTGAAGTCCACGTTCTGCGCGGTGAACGATTTTAACACTTCGTAGTTGTTGTCGTAGCTGGTGACGGTCAGCGAATACAGCTGTCCCTTGATGACGGGCATCAGCATACGTCCCCTGATGACGCCGCCCTCCGACTGGTAGTAGGCGCCGGTACCGCCGTAATAGTGCATGGCTGTGATGGAATACAGCCGATCCTCAAAACCATGTGGCAGGGTGAAGATCATCTCCACCGGCTGGATCGGATAAAAATAGCCCAGCAGAGGTTTGCCCAGGTCGTTGGTTCCGCCGTCGAAGATGCTTACCGCTTCTGTTGGCAGATTGATGACGCAATAAGAATTATTATCCTCAAAGGTGGACCGCAGTTCATACGAACCGGCTTCGATACCGGAAAGCTTGATGCGGATCGGTCCGTATTCGGGATAGAAGTATTTCTGGTAATATTTGCCGGAGGAATAGTACTGACTGGAAACGGTCACGCGCAGGTGATCGATCTGCGAAATACGCCAGCCGACGTACTCCTTGTATTCGTTGTCGGCGAGGCCGCCGTTGTATCCCGAATCGTAGAGTTCGCCGGAGAGACTGAATTCGAGCGACCCGATCCGCTGATCGTCCGTGAAATCGTAGCTGAGCTGCGGAGTCGAGCTGCCCAACGAAGAGCTGGAATCGCTGCCGCAGCCGAAACAGCCGAACATGACGACGATCGCGCACAACCAGGTCATCAACCGCAGATGTTTGTGCATCTTGGTTCCTCCTTGGTGGTGGATGAAATATTGGTTTCGGGAAAGTCACCGCCTTCTATAAATTTATCGAATACACCGAAAATTGGTGTTGAGATATTTGATTGAAAAATGAGCAATTTGTTAGATTAGCATTTATTTGCTAATTTGTCAATAATCGCTAATATTAAAAATCAATAAAGAAAGCGGCAAGCGCGCAAGTCCTGTGTTACTTTTTTTCTTTGGTAGCGTATAGTATAGTGTAGGCAGAGCTGGATAGAATATGCTAAAAGACGAAGCGAAAATCATTAATGACTGTCAGAATGGCAAATTGGACGGATTTGGCCTACTTTATGACGCGTATTTCCGGAAAATTTATAACTTCGTCTATTACAAAACCCTGCACCGGGAAACCGCCGAAGATCTGGTCAGTCTGACTTTCACCAAAGCTCTTAAAAATATAGATCAATATCAAAGCAAGGCAGGCACTTTTTCCGCCTGGCTGTACCAGATAGCGCGCAACAACGTGACGGACCACTACCGCAAGCTCAAGGACGAGGCTAATCTGGATGATATATATGATCTGGCGGCGGACGATGATCCGCAACTCGACGCCGGCAACAGGTTGCTTTTTGAACAAGCGCAAGAACAGCTGAAAAAGCTGAAACCGGAACAGCGTGAAATCATCATGCTCCGGCTCTGGGAAGGCCTGTCATACCGGGAGATTGCCGGACTGACAGGCAAAAGCGAGGCGAATTGCAAAGTGTCATTTGCGCGCGCCATCGGCAAGTTGCGCGAGGGTCTTGCGCCGGTACTGTTATTGATTTATGCATTAAAATTACATATATGAAACTTACAATAGAACAGATAAATGAATTGGTGGGCGAACTGATAATTTTTGAGCCGACCCTAAAAGGCAGGGAGGCGGAATTGAGCGAACTGATCGTCCGTTTGGCCGAAACCAGACCGGAAATAAATTATGACGAAAATTTCCGGACACGTCTGCGCGCGGAAATAATGCAGTTGGCGAATATGCGGATGGCTGCCGCCGTGCCGGCACCAAGATTTAAATTTAACTTTAACCATATGTTTGACATGAAAAAAATCAGTTACGGCGTAGCCGGAGCGGCCGTACTGATATTATTGATCGTTCCGGCAGTCTTTTTGCTCTTGAATCAGGGCGGCCGGGTAGCCTTGCTGCCGCACTCCGGCAAAAAGATCGCTTTTGAAACCAAAATAAACAAAGTGGCCGCGAACGCCTTCGGTGATCTGCGCAGCACGGCTGAAACCAAGACCGCGCCGATGCAGGTCGCTCGTCCGCAAGGCGGCGGGGGCGGGGCTGAAACCATGGGTGCCGGTACCGCGAGCGGCATTGCCGGCGGCCTCGGACTTGGCGGCGGCGGTGGTGTTGCGGCAGATGCTTCAGCCAAGTCTTTGATCATGCCTCCTTACGACGCGGTAAATTACCGCTATGTCTATAAGGGCGAGGCACTGACCGCGCCGGCCGACAAGCTGGATGTGTTGAAACGCGACAAAGGAGCGCAATTGAATGTTGATATGGGCAATCTGGTCAGCGGACTCAACTTCGGTCTGGCGGATATCGGGACATTTTCCGGTCTGACCGTGCAGAACGTCAGCCTGGTACAGCAGGGTGATAACGGTTATATCGTCAGCATCATGCCGGATGAGGGCGCGGTTTCGATCACTCAAAACTGGGCGACCTGGCCGCAAGCGAACTGCGGCAACGACGCCGTCTGCTACGATAATCAGCGGGTGAAACAGGAAGATATCCCGTCCGACTCCGAACTGATCAGCATCACCGACGCGTTTTTGGCCGAGCACAATATCGACAAGAGCGTCTACGGGGAACCGCAAGTCAGCCCGGGTTATAATTTCCGTACGATGTATGAAGCCTCGACCGACAAAGCTAATTTCTATTTCCCGGACTCGATCGATGTCGTCTATCCGGTAAAAATCGACGGCAAATACATCTACGATGAATGGAACGGGACCAAGCAGGGCATGACGGTCAGCGTCCAGGTGAAACAGAAGAAAGTGTCCAACCTCTATAATCTGATGACGCAAAATTACCAGGCGTCCGTCTATGATATGGAAACCGACACCAAAAAGCTCCTGGCCTATGCCGAGCAGGGCGGCACGAACGCCGTGCAATACGGCGTAGAGGTCAAGACGGTAGAACTGGAGCTTGGGGACCCGGAACAGGTCTATATCAGATATTACAGCTATAAGAACAACGCAAACGAGGAACTGCTGGTGCCGGCGCTGTATTTTCCGATCAAGGAACTGCCCAAGGACCCTAACTTTTACCGCAAGGGCGTGATTGTTCCGCTGGCCAAGACGATTTTGGAGGAACGCCAGGCGCAAATCTTGCCGAATATTTATGGCGGCGTATCTTCAGGCTCGGGCGGCGCGATGCTCAAAACCGCTCCATCAGCCATTGACCGGCCACCCATGATTGAACCCGAGATTGTGAAATAAGAATAAAACCCGCCACGCACCTAAGCAGGCGGGTTTTTTCTTGATATAATGAGATGGAAGGCCGTATGAATATTAGACCTGTTGCTTAATAAGCTCCTACTGCAATTCCCAGATTTCGGTAAATTTTCTCAAAAATTTTATCGCTAATATACCCATATTCTCTCAAAAATTTTTTAAAAAATTTCCTCGAAATCTAAAAATTTCGTCACAGAGCTTATTAAACAACGGGTCTAATATGTACTACCTATATATCCTCCGCTGTGCGGACAAAACATTATATACCGGTATCACTATTGACTTGGCGCGAAGGTTGCGGGAACATAATAGTACCAAGTTTGGCGCTAAATACACCCGTAGTCGCCGTCCGGTTAAACTCGTATATTCGAAGAAATTTCGCAGCCGCTCCAGGGCGTTGAAGGAAGAATACCGGATCAAGCAACTGCCGAGAAGCGAAAAATTATTAATGATAAAATTATGAAAAAGAGCCATTGGTCAGTTTATCTGGCGGTCATCGTCATTGTCGCCGCCGGTGTCTATATCTTCACCAGGAAAACCGCGGTCGCGCCGGTCACCCCGCCGGCAAATAATGGTAACAGCAAGCCGCCGGTAGCCGAGCAGCCGTTCAAGGATCTGATCCGGGTTGTGAGTCCCGCGACAGGCGAGACGGTCGGCAGCCCGCTGGTGGTCAGCGGCATCGCCCGCGGCAGCTGGTATTTTGAGGCGAGTTTTCCGGTCCGCTTGCTCGACGCCGCGGGCAAGGTACTGGCGGAGGCGCCGGCAGCCGCGCAGGGCGGCTGGATGACGGAAAATTTCGTGCCGTTCGTGGTGACGCTTGATCTGGACGCGAGCTCGGTGAAAGAGGGGAAGTTGATCCTGGCTAACGACAATCCATCCGGCTTGCCGGAAAATGATAAGTCGATCGAGCTTCCGCTCAAGTTCGCTGCGGCCAAGACCGGCGTCAAAGTGTTCTTCGGCCGTCCGGTCGAGGGAGACATGGAGACCGAGTGCGAGCATGTGGTGGCTGTGGGCCGGACAATCGATAAGACCGAAGCTGTTGCGCGGGCCGCGCTGCTGGAACTGTTCAATGGTCCCACAGCTATGGAAAAGGAATTCGGCTATATCACCTCGATCAATCCGGGAGTAGTGATCCAGAAATTGACGATCGAGAATAAGGTGGCAAAGGTTGATCTGTCTAAGGAACTGGAGCGGGCGGTCGGCGGCTCCTGTCGGGTGGCGGCTATAGCCGCACAAATCAGGGAAACGCTAAAGCAATTCCCGACGGTCGAGTCGGTCGTCATTTCGATCGACGGCCGGACTGAAGATATCCTGCAGCCATAAATAAACATAAAAAAATTATGATAAAATCGGTGATTTTCGACGTCGACGGAGTGTTGGTGGATTCGCTCGACGCGAATTATAAATATTTCAAGGACATATTCGAGCGCGCCGGTTACACGATGGTCGCGAAAGACGAATATCGCAGTATGTTCCACATCTCGCGCGATGACATGATCAAAATAATCGCGAAAAACTCGGACGCGCAGGAGATGGCCAGGATTCTGGCAATCGAAAAAGAAGTGCCTTACGCGATCGAGGAGATGAAACTGACCGAAGGTTCGGCTGAGGTGGTCAAAGCGCTCTCCGGCAAGTACAGATTGGCGATAGTGACCGGCAGGAACGGCGATGGCGCGGAAAGATACCTTCGGCATTCGGGTTTGGAAGATTATTTTGAAACAGTGGTGCATTACGAGCATTACGAAAATCCTAAACCGCACCCGGAACCGATCCAGATCGCGCTCACGCGCCTCGGCGTAACGCCCGGGGAGGCGGTCTATATCGGCGATGCCGAAACCGATTTCCAGGCAGCCGCAGCGGCCGGTACGGCGTTCATCCTGCACGCGGATAATAAAAAAATCGACGGGGTCGGGCATCAAACTTTCGATTTCCGAGATCTACCCGGGATGATCGAACGATTATGAATATTATTTAGCACGATAAATATATGTCGCAGTACTACAACGGCAAACGGACAAAAAATTTGTATGATCCGGGCTCGAAGGAGCCTTTCAAGTTTTCGCGGTCGAAGATCGACCTGTTTCTGAATTGTCCGCGCTGTTTTTATCTTGACCGGCGCCTCGGCGTTTCCCAGCCGCCTGGCTTTCCATTCACTCTGAATTCGGCGGTGGACGCGCTTCTGAAAAAAGAATTCGATATCCATCGCGCGGCCAAGACCGCCCATCCGCTGATGAAGCACTATAAGATCGACGCGGTGCCGTTCAAGCACGAGAAGCTCAATGATTGGCGCGAGAACTTTGTCGGCGTGCAGTACCTGCACGCGCCGACCAATTTTATCGTCACCGGCGCGGTCGATGACATCTGGCAAACGCCGGCCGGCGAATTGATGGTGGTCGATTATAAATCAACCAGCAAAGATACTAAGGTCTCTCTGGACGCGGACTGGCAGATCGGCTACAAGCGCCAGATGGAAGTCTATCAATGGTTGTTGCGCCACAACGGTTTCAAGGTTTCCGACACCGGCTATTTCGTCTATGCCAACGGCCAGAAAGACCGCAAGGCTTTTGACGGCAAGCTGGAGTTCGAGGTGGTCATCCTATCATATAAAGGCGACGATGCTTGGGTGGAAAAAGCGCTGACAGACGCGCGCGCCTGCCTCGCGGGCGACGCGCTGCCGAAGCCCGGCCCGGATTGCGACTTCTGCAGTTATCGCGAGGCGGCGCTCCGGGCAGAGTATAAGCGGGCATAGGATTTAAGCAAAACAGCGGAAATGTGGTAAAATGAAATCATTAAATAATATTTAATGATTTCATCCCGAGTTAAGCGAGGGATCCCTCTTATCTATTAAATCATAAATCTATGGAGGCAGATTTAAAACAAGAACAAGTTCCGGTTGCCAACCAGCCGGCGAAATCTAAGATCGACATATCACGGTTAGTCATTATTGCATTTTTGACGGCCAGTTTCGGCGCCGTCGCATGTTATCTGTTCATCGTCAGCAACGTGGATCTGAATGTCACAGCGTTCGTCAATGTGGTGCGACGGGGAACGGGCAAGATAACCGCGCCCACGGCCGTCGCCTCGGACTTCGCGTCCTACAAAGAGGTGCCGGTAAAATACGCTCCCAATGTGCTGGCTTACAGCGTGAAACCGGATCTCTCCAATCTTGAGAACGCGAAGGATTTTGAATTATCCGCTGCCGCGAAAAAGCTGCTGGTTGCCAATAATTTCGTGGTCCAGCCGGCCTGGAACCAGGAATTTTACGCGACATATGAATCGAACCGTTACGCTTTCACGCCGAATTTCGTCACCACTGATTCCATGCTCCACAACTATCATCTGGTGTTCGACCGGCTCTTGCGGACGATCGAGGAGACGAAATTGATCGAGGAACTGAAAAATTTGAACCGCTCGATGCTTGCCTCGGCGCAAGGACAATATAATGTTTTGCAGAACACGCCCTGGGAAATATCAGCCAAACGAAATTTAGCATTTTTTGCAGTCGGCAGCCGCTTGCTTGATCCTTCCGCGGTCATCCCTGATGAAGTCGGCGCGGAGGTGCGGCAAGAGCTGGCTCTGATTGACGCGCACGCGGGCATCGCCAATTCCGTAGTAATGAATCTTGGCCGCGGCCAAAGCACTACCATCAACACGCCGCAGGGTCCGCTTGATCTCGAAGCGTTGAAAGAAGATTATTCGCAATATATTCCGCGCGGCCATTATGATAAGAGTGAGGCGCTCAAAGCTTATTTCAAATCGATGATGTGGTACGGGCGGATCAGTTTCCGGTTCAAGGAAGCGGACGAGGTGCGTTCGGCCGCGTTGATCTCGATCGCTTTGAATGACGCCAAGATCGCGAAAAGCTGGGATAAGATTTATGAACCGACGGTCTTTTTCGTCGGCGCGAGCGATGACATCACCTTCCGCCAAATGAGCGAAGCGGTGAGCAAGGCCTATGGCGAAAACCTGGCGGTATTGGCAGCGAATTTGCCAAAACTGGCCGGCCTTGCCGGCGATGACGCTAAATTCAAGGTGTTGCTCGAGGAGACGGCCAAGCTGGAACCACCCAAGATCAATTCCATGCCGATCTTCAATGCGGAGATCCAGCCGGACCGCGAGAAGGAGATCAAGGGTTTCCGTTTCATGGGCCAGCGCTACACTCTGGATGCCGGTATTTTCCAGCAGCTGATCTATCGCGATGTACGGGAGAACAAGACCGGGGAGAAGCGGATGCTGCCCAAGGGCTTGGATATCGCGGCGGTGATGGGGGCGTCGGAGGCGGAAAAACTGCTCAAAGAGCAGGGCGATTTTGAATACACCCGCTACCCGGAAAATTTTGCCGGTCTGAAAAAATATGTCGCCGGTATCGATAAAGGCTTATGGACAAAAAATTTGTATTGGGGCTGGCTGTACAGTCTGGTGCCGCTGACTACCGCCAAGGGGGAGGGCTGGCCGAGTTTCATGACCAATCCGGCTTGGGCGCGCAAAGAATTGCAGACCTACCTCGCGAGTTGGACGGAATTGAAGCATGATACGATCCTTTATGCCAAACAGGTTTATGCCGAACTCGGCGGCGGCGGTGAGCCGGAGAAAAAAGACGATCGCGGGTACGTCGAGCCGAATCCGGAACTGTACGCTCGTCTTGCCGGATTGTTGCGGATGACGATCGAAGGCTTGACCGACCGCGAACTGTTGTCTGACGCGAGTAAGGCGAACCTGGAAAAACTGGAAACGCTGGCTTTATCGCTTAAGACGATTTCCGAAAAAGAATTGAACAACGAAGGTTTGAACGATGAGGAGTATGAATTGATAAGGAGCTACGGCGGCCAGCTCGAGCATTTTTGGCAGGAGGTCAATCGGGAAGACGTTGAAAAGAACTATCAGGGCAATTGGACCGCCTTCCTGACCGATAATCCGGCGGCCTTGGTGACCGATGTGGCGACCGATCCGAACGGGACGGTGCTTGAGGAAGCGACCGGCCGCGTCTATCAGATATTGGTCGCGGTGCCGGTCGACGGGAAATTAAAGCTTGCCAAAGGCACGGTATTTTCTTATTATGAATTCCCCTGGCCGCTTGATGACCGGCTCACGGATAAGAAGTGGCGTGAAGAGATCTTGGACCAGAACAAAGCGGTCCAGCCGGCGTGGACTAAAATATTCACTGCAGAGTAAAGAGTAAGATGAAAAAACACCAGCTCTTCATCGGGTTTTTCCTGGTCGCCGCGCTGGCGGTGATTTTCAGCGTGAGCCTGATTGTCCGGGCGTATGAAACCGCCGCTACGACAAAAATGATCAACGCCAAGCAACCGAAGATCGTTTTTATCGGTTGGGACAGCGCCGCGAAAAATTATTCCATAGTGCAGGATTTCAGAAGTACGGTCAATTATAGGCAGGCGGACGAAAAAACCGGCCATGTCGTCAATCTGGGCAACGGCAATTTGACGGTCGGTCGAGGCAATGAGACTATTTGGCAGTCACCCGCGGATTGGTGGGTTAGCGGCTATGCATTGGCTGATGCTAATCATGACGGCAAGACAGAGCTGAATCTGAATGTCTGGAAGCCGGGAGATTTCGGGCCTTCGAAACCTGCCTGGGTGAAAGAAAATGACCTGAGCGTAAAAAATCACCTGTTCGTCTATGAATTAGGCGCGGATGGGGTCAAAGCGCTCTGGCAATCTTCGAATCTGGATCGGCCGACTTGTGAATTTATTTTCGCCGATCTGGACGGAGACACCAAACAAGAGTTAGGGGTGATCGAGGGTGAGTATACTACTGAGCGATTTTGCCGCGGCAAATTCGTCGCTGTCTGGAAGTGGGATGAATGGGGTTTTTATAACCAGTGGCGCAGCCCGGACGGGCATTACAACGATTTGCGCGTAGCGGAGTCAGGTGGTAAAAAATTTCTGCAAGCCGCGATGTTATCTCAATAACGCGATAATTTATGAAATCAACGGAAATGTTCAATACGATAGCGGGCACAGGTGCCATTGAAGCAGGTCCGGACGCGGCGCCTGCCATCACCGAGGCCCTGAAAAACGCGACCGGTTCGACTGCCGAACTTTGGTCCGGCGTTTCCGACGGTTTCAAGGACGGGGTACATAGTTTGATCGATACTGCCGAGGGCTTTGTCGGGCCGCTCGCGCTTTTCGGCATGATGTATTACGGCTATAAAAAAATGACTGAAGGCGGCAAAGGCAAGCCAGGCTTTAATCGCGCGAAATGATATGACTGAACAGGATTCTATATTATTGGAAAAATTCCGGGCCGCAGTCGCGGGCGGTCTTGATGAGCGGAAGGCGATTAAATTCTTCAGCGACCTGTCCGTGGATGATTACGACCGGCTCATGGCCGTGTTCGGTGCCGGCACGGTGCCGGAGCTGACGGCAGACCAGCAGCAAACCCTGGTAAAAATCCTGCTGGAGCTGAGACGCGCGAAACTAACCGATAATTCTTAATTTAACTTTATGTATAACGTCCACAAGCTCTCGGAACTTTTGGAATACCAGACCGGCGCGGTAGTCAGCCGGACGATCATCGACAAACCGGCCGGCACTATGACGCTGTTCGCGGTCGGTGCGGGGCAGGGACTTTCCGAACACTCCGCGCCGTTCGACGCTGCGGTCCAGGTACTCGACGGCACACTGTCGGTGCGCGTCGGGGGGCACGACCATGAGTTGGCCGCGGGCGAAATGATCGTCATGCCGGCTGACATACCTCATTCTCTTACCGCGGCGGTCCAAGCGAAATTCCTGTTAACCATGATCAAAGTTTGAATTATGATACCAGCCGCAAGCAATCGTCAGGCAGTAAACCCCGTTAGAAATTTTTTTAATAATTTAATCAACCAAAAATTATTTTAAACGGTAACCAAATCATAGCAAAGCCTAAGGGCTTTTTTTCTAACGGGGTAAATATTGGTTTTTCGCTGGTGCTCGTTTTTTTTGCGAGCTTTATTTTTATTCCGGCGATTTTTATCCTGAAATCCGCCTCCGTATCGGCGGCCATTTTTAATACGAACACGCTGAAAGCGATCGGCTTATCGTTCTTGATCGGTCTGATCGTGACCCTGGTCGATCTCGTAGTCGGCGTGCCGCTAGCCTGGCTGCTCGTGCGCAGCAAGCACCGGTTGGCGCGCTGGCTCGACAATCTGATCGATCTGTCGCTGGTCATGCCGACGGCTGCGCTCGGCTTCTCGATTTTTATCTTTTGGGGGTCGGATTATGGACTATCCAGGCTTTTAGGGCTTGATTCAGGCCTGATTTCTAAAGGGCCGCTATTAGTCATGCTGCTCCATATAGTTTTCACCCTGCCTTATATGGTGCGTTCCGTTTCGGCGGCGATGCTGCAGATCAACGCCACCTATGAAGAAGCGGCGGCCAGCCTGGGAGCCAGTCTTTTTAGCAGTTTCCGTACGGTCGCCCTGCCTCTTTTCCGCGGCGGGGTGATCAACGGCGCAGTGCTCGCTTTTACCCGCAGCCTGTCCGAGACCGGCGCTACCATGATGGTGGCCGGCGCCCTGACCACCGCGCCGGTCCTGATCATCAGCCTGAAAGATCGGGGCGATCTGCCAGCGGCCGGAGGAGTCAGCGTCGTTTTAATCGCGGCGGCGGTATTGATCCTTTTTTTGGCGCGTCACCGTTTTGGCGAGAAAACCATCTCGCTCGGGCGTATTTATCCGAAGTTTGAATCCAGGCTTTCACAGCTCGGCTGGCTCAGGAATACACTGGTGATCGCTTTCTACGGCCTGGTTGTTTTTCTGCCCACCATCTCTCTGATTTTGTATTATTTCGGCAACTTTAATATGCCGGACCTTGGCGAGTTGCCGCAGAGCCTGATGGTATCCTTCAGTGTGGCGTTCGCGGTGACGGTCGCGAATCTTTTCTTCGCCATACCCTTCGCTTACATGATTGCGCGCAACCGCTATCGGATCGGCAAGCTATTGAATAGTTTTAATGAGGCGGTACTGTTGATGCCGACCAGCGCGCTCGGACTGTCGCTGGCCTTGTTCTGGCGGCAGTTTTCCGGTTCTGATTTTCTGGTGCTGTGCCTGGCGCATCTTTGTCTGTCATTCCCATATTTAGTCACTCCGATCGCCTCTGCCCTGAAAGAAATTTCAATTGAACAGCAAGAGGCTGCACATTCCTTCGGCGCCTCAACCAAGCAGATGTTTTTTACCGTCTTGTTGCCGCAGATTAAGCCGGCCATCATCGCCGGCGCTATCATGGCATTCATGCGCAGCTTGTCCGAGACCGGTGCCACTCTGGCTGTGACCGGTAAAATCAAAACTGTGTCGATTCTAATCGTAGATTTATTCAAGGCGGATCGCCTGAACGAAGCCGCTTTTGCCAGCCTGATCCTGTTCATCATCGCATTTTTCTTTTTATTCCTGTTGAAGCGGAACCAAAAAGTGCACCATTAAGTTACATTTGACTTTTAATTAATTTCTGGATCCCCGCCTGCGCGGGGATGACAGCTAGCGCTATCACTTTTAACTTTTTCCGCCAGAGGCGGATCCGCCTCTGGCGGAAACTTAAACAAAACTTATGCCGACAATCGAAATAAAAAATTTATCCAAACACTATCAGTCCGCCGGCTCCGAGGTCAAGGCGCTGGATGAAATCAATCTGCGGATCGAATCAGACCGCTATCATACTCTACTGGGTCCCTCGGGTTGCGGCAAGACCACTCTGCTTAGGGCGATAGCCGGTCTGCTGGAACCGACCAGCGGTTCGATAAAGTTTAACAGCCGTGATGTGACCGGTCTGCCGGCGCAAGAGCGGGATATCGGCTTTGTCTTTCAGAACTTTGCCATTTTTCCACATCTGGACGTCTGGCATAACACGGCTTACGGACCAACCATCAAAGGCTGGCCGAAAGATGAAGTGCGCCTGGCGGTGGAACAGAACCTGAAAATGGTGAGCCTATACCATCGCGCTAAAGCGATGCCGAGCGAACTCTCCGGCGGCATGAAGCAGCGCTTAGGCCTCGCGCGCGCGCTCGCGACCCGGGGTAAGATCCTCTTGCTGGATGAACCGCTCTCGGCGCTTGATGCTAAGATCAGCGAATTCCTGCGCTATGAACTGAAGCGCATCGCCGGCAAACACAATATCACCGCCATCCACGTCACTCATAATCAGGAAGAGGCCATGACCATCTCCGACAATATCATCCTAATGAAGAAGGGCAGAGTAGTGCAGACCGGCAGTCCGGAAGAACTGTATAACTCGCCCAATTCGATCTTTACCGCCAATTTCATCGGCAAATGTAATTTTTTCGTCGATGATCGGATTGATGATTATAAAATAAAATATCAGGACACCTTTATTACGATCGCCAAGCCGGTCAAGGCTAAGCAGGTGGTAGTCGGGGTGAGGCCGGAAAAACTGCATTTGAGCGGCAAGTCGGATTATAATAATTTTACCGGCACGATCGAGCTGATCAATTTTCTCGGACATCTTTATGAATATCAGATCAACTGCGGCGGGGTAATTTATCGCGCTTACAAGCGGATCAAAGATGTAAATGTAAAAGAAAAATATAAACTTGGTGATACGGTAAACTTTTGGTTTTACCCGGAAGACTGCTTTGCCTGGCCGGCGCCGGTTGACATCAAAGACGAGCTTAGTTTAGAATAACCAGGAATACCCTGTCATTCCCGGCGAGCAAAACGAGGGAAGGGAATCTAAGATCCCCGTTTGCACGGGGATGACAAATAAATATTAATTTTTTAAAAAATTATGGATAAAAAAGCTTTGGTCATTTCGCTGGCAGTTTTCGTACTGCTCGCGGGCGGCATCTATTTTTTCTTTTTTCCGAAATTAGACAAGGCGGACAAGTCTGCGGGGAACCAGACACAGGAAAATTACAATACAGACGAACAGGCAGCGACCGAACCGGTCGCCGAAAAGACAGACTCTCAACCGGCAGCAGCGGAAGCGACCAGTACCAGCGCAACTACAACCTTAGAAACTAATATAAAAAAGACTATGCCGATCGCCACAATCGTGACCAACAAGGGTACGATCAAGATTGAACTTTATCAGAACGATGCGCCGAAAGCAGTGGAGAACTTCATCACCTTGGCCAAGAAAAATTTTTATGACGGAGTGATCTTCCATCGGGTGATTTCCGGATTCATGATCCAGGGCGGCGATCCGACCGGTACCGGCCGCGGCGGCCCGGGGTATCAATTTGAAGACGAGCTCAAGCCGGAGACTGAATCATACAAAACTGGTTACACGCGAGGCACGGTAGCGATGGCCTACTCCGGCCCGAACACCAACGGCAGCCAATTCTTTATCCTGCATCAGGATTATCCGTTGCCGCATAATTATACGATTTTCGGCCATGTCATTTCCGGCCAGGATGTCGTAGACGCGATTGCCACCAGCCAAACCGATGGCGACGACCGGCCGCTATCCGAGGTGAAGATGACCAAAGTGACAATTGAAGAATAAAGATTCTGATAAATTAAAGGGCGGTGCAAAATCGCCCTTTAAATTTGTCTCAAAATGTGCTATAATATGAGTAGTTAAGCATATCTATGATGGAAAATAAAACAAATATCCAAACAAAATCAGTCAAGATAGCCAAAATCTCAATTGGAATATTTTTTGTCGGGCTCATTTTTTTGGGCTCGTCATTTGTTTTCGGCCAGAATTCCGGAGATGTGAATCAGGTGGTGAAGAATCTTAACGATCAGATCGCCGGCAAGCGCGACCGGATCAACCAGATCCAGCAGAAACAGGAAGAGTATAGCCGGCAGCTGAAAGTGAAACAGGCCGAGAAGGCCGATCTGGCGAACCAGCTTAATATCCTCGATAATAGGCTCGCCAAAGCGCAACTGGACATCGAATTGGTGGAAACGGATATCGATCGCACGAATCTGGAAATAAATAAGACGAATCTGGAAATCACTGACAAAGAAACAGAGATAGCCGGTGAGAAAGAGCATATCGGTGCAGTTTTGCGGCTTTTGTATAAACAGGATCGGGCGAGCGTGCTGGAAGTGCTCTTATTGAATGATAATTTTTCCGAATTTCTGAATCAGGCGAAATATCTGGAAGACATCAACGGGGAATTGTCCTCAGGCATCGATAACCTGGAAAAATTGCGCTCCGACCTGGAGGAACGGAAAGTCGATCTGAACAAAAAAATCGAAGAGCTGGCCGTCCTGAAAAAAGATTTGGAGGGCAAGAAGAACGCGCTGGACGGTGAGAAGGAAGAGAAGGGTTTCGTACTCGACCAGACCAAGTCATCGGAAAAGGAATATCAGCGCTTACTGGCATCGGCCAAGGCGGAGCAGGCCGCCGCCGCCGCGGACATCGTAGCTTTGGAGCGGACGATCCGTGAAAAGATGTCGCAAGCCCAAAAGAGGAAATTGGCCGGCAATGACAACGGCATGATCTGGCCGGTGCCGCAAAATACCGTGACCGCAACTTTTCATGATCCGGATTATCCTTTCAAATATATCTTTGAACATCCTGCCGTCGATGTCCGCGCCAAGCAGGGAACTACCGTCAAGGCGGCTGCTTCCGGTTACGTGGCGCGCGCCATGGATGCGGGCAAGGGTTACAGCTATATCATGATCATTCACGGCAACGGTCTGGCGACAGTGTATGGTCATGTTTCTAAAATTTTTGTGCAGGAAGACGAGTATGTGGTCCAAGGCCAGGCGATCGGCTTGTCCGGCGGCTTGCCGGGTACGCCCGGTGCAGGACGGCTGACGACGGGCGCGCATCTGCATTTTGAAATACGTAAGGATGGTATACCCACTAACCCGCTGGATTATTTGCCGTAATCAGTGAACAACGTCAGTAAACAGTAAACAAATATCAATAGTCAACAAAAAATCTCCTTTTAGAGGAGATTTTTTGATTAGGAAAAGGGGGACGGATTTGTAGTCCGTCCCCCGATGGTCCGAGGCTCGGCAACGAGCATGATCCGCCTAGCGGGAACGTACTGGTGCCAGAGGCACAGTCAGCAGTCCCCACGTGGGATATCGTCGCCGGAGGTACGGCAGCGTCGCAAAGGACGTTGCCTCGACCCTCACCGCTGCCGAGCCTCGGAAAATCAATATAGCACGGGTTATAATAATTGTCAATGGTATCAAGCGTATTTCGGCCGAATAGCCAAAATAAAAAGGGGGAGATACGACGACCATGTCGCATTGCTCCCCCCGTGGCCAGGGTCGGAAGGGTTTTGTCCTTTCGCAGGACGAGGCGGCACAAGGGCCGCGACCTTGGTTGCCGCAACTTGTTTCGCGGCGCGATCCGGATTTCGTCCGGGCGTTCGGCCGATAGGTGATCGGCCACATCTTCGCTCGACGTCCACGCGCGGGGTAGTCTGTGAGCAAAAAAACGCGTGAGAGCGGATTTTCAAATTGTTCGAGGCAGCCCCGATGTTCCTTTTCGAACGAAAAAAGAAAAGCGACTCCGTACCCTGGTTGAGAATAATGATATCAGCTCCATAAAACATAGTCAAGAACTAGTTACTCGTGCTATAATTGATATGTAAGATAACCGAAAAATATGACAGACACAATGCTGGAATTTTTGCGGATCACGGCTGAGGCGGCCGGTTTTGCCGAGCCGAAAAGTCCAGCCGAGATCATCGGGGCGATCATCGGAACTTTTTTGTCATTTTTGGGCGTAATTTTTTTGTGCCTGGTGCTTTATGGCGGTTTTCTCTGGATGATTTCAGCCGGCAATGAGAGTAAAGTTCTTCGGGCCAAGCAGGTTTTAACACAGGCGGTTATCGGCCTGATAATCATCCTGTCCGCTTACTCTATAACGTATTTTGTCTTTAACGCGCTTGTCCAAGCTAACGGCTTCTAAAAATATGGAAAAAGAACTTGAAAGGATAAAACAGGCGACGGGATCAACTGAGGTTGAAATGATCAACCTCCCCGAGGAGTTGGAAAAAATGGTTGCATTGCGGCCGGAATCACGGCCGTCGGTCAATCAGCTTTTCCAAATCAGAGGTTATACGGTTTCGCACTGTTTAGATGTGGCAAATTGCATGATCAGTGTCGCTAAGTTTCGCAAACTCGACCAACGCCAGACTGCCAGATTAGTCTTGGGCGGCTTATTGCATGATGTCGGTAAAAAAGGCATTGACCAGGAAATTATCGAGAGTACTAAGAAGCTCTCGCCGGCGGAGAGGGAAGCGATGGATCGCCATGCTCGCTTGAGTTTCGACTTACTGGTGCGAGACATGCCTGATGTGGCAGCGCTCGTCGTGGCGCATCATGAGTTCCAGGAAAAGATTCCGCACAAGAACCGACATGGCACCGAGCGGCGCCATCTCGGGCAAGACGAGATTTGTCCGATCGTGGATGATCGCCGCAGTGAGCGACGCAACGGAGATGCTGAATCAGAAAAATGGGGCCAGGTACTCGCCTTGATCGACCAGTTTCACGCAGAGATCGATTCAAAACGAGATTACCGCAAAGCAGACTCGATCGATAAAGTGATCAAAGAAAAACGTGCGGTCACTTATTTTTCCGCCTCGACCAAAGAGTTGCTTGAGGTCATCGCGGACCATTATCGGCGGTCTGGTTTATACGATGCTTCAACTACCATGTAGCCCCGGAATGCCTCGGGGGAACCACAGTCCTCCTACCCTCAGTAAAGAAGCATACGTACTTGAAAATACTTATATTAGTGCTATTATAGAATCAAGGGGGAACTTAATTCAAGGGTCTGTTATGGGCCCAATAAGCTTAACCCTATGTCTCAAACGGGCACGCTTTACCGTTCGCGCGCGGACAAGATTTTGTTCGGTGTATGTGGCGGTCTGGCGAAGTATTTTGACCTGGATGCATCTCTCTTCCGGGTCTTATTTGTCTTATTGACGCTGGCTAACGGGCTCGGCATCATCGTCTATCTGGCGATGGCTATCCTGGTGCCGCTTGAGCCAGGAGAGACGGTCGCAGTGAATCGCGGCGATAAGATAAAAGACCTTGCCGCAGAGGTCGGAGCGAAGACCAAATCACTGGCTGCCGAAATGAAATTTGACCAAAGCAAAAAAATATATTCCCGGAATGCCATCGGTACCGTGATCATCATCATCGGCGTCATCCTGCTCTTGAAGCAAGTGGCGCCTTTTATGATCAACTGGATAAATTGGGGGGTGATCTGGCCGGTGCTGATTATCCTGCTCGGTCTCTATTTAGTCTTCATGAAAAAATCCGCCTAGATAATATACAAAACATATGGCAAATGAAAATATGAGCGCGAACGGCACGAATTCAAAAAATAAGGGTGAAAATGCGGGTGTCAGCGAAGGCAGGGAAGCGAGCCGGCCGATCAGGGAAGTGCACCATCATTATCATTATGGGCAAGGCTTCAATTTCGGCAAATTATTTTTCGGTCTGCTGGTCATTTTTTTCGGCCTGTACTATCTGGCGCGCAATACCGGCTGGCTCCCCGTCGATCTGCAGATAAATTGGATCTTGATCTGGCCGATCCTTATAATTTTTGCGGGTCTGTCGCTCTTGACAGGCAGAAGCTGGCTGACAGCGATCATCGGCATAATTACCACCCTGATCGTGGTGGTGGCGGTGGTACTGATGTTGTTCGGGGGGCAGATCGGCGGCGGCAGGACTGTCTGGCCGTATTGGCAGATGGGAGTCAACAACAATTTTGATGATAGCCAGAGCCAGATCAAAGAACAACCGATCGTCATTCCCAGGGATGAAGCGGCAAAATCGGCCGTCATAACCCTTAAGGCGCGGACCGGCAATGTCAGCGTAAAAGGCGGTTCCACGGGGCTGGTGGAGGGTAAATACAGCGCGAGTTTCGGGAATGTCGCCACTTCATCCAATTTGGATGGCGCGAGTCAGTTCGCGACTCTCGAAACTTTCGGTCCCGGTCCGATGATGATGTTCGGCGGTTCGCCGAGCGATCTCGATCTGGTAATGACTACCCAGATTCCGCTCAGGCTAAACGTCAGCACCGGCGCTTCCAGCCTGGAATTGGATCTGACACGTCTGGTGCTGGAGCAGTTGGATATCGAAGCCGGCGCTTCCAGCCTGAAACTGGCGCTCGGTGATAAGGCGGCGTTGAACGAGGTTAAGGTGAAGGCTGGCGCCAGCTCAGTTGAGGTGGAAGTACCGCGGACAGCGGGCGTAAAGTTAGTGCTGGATTCCGCCCTCGGTTCGCTCAACCTCGAGGGTTTCGAGCGGATCGATGACCGTAATTTCAAGACCTCGAATTATGACCGGTCGGAGAAAAAAATAAATCTGAACTTCGAACTGGGCGTCTCCAGCCTGATGGTCATATTAAAATAATCACTGCAAGAATATTACAAAAAAATTCTGGCCGGCTGCCGGAATTTTTTTTGCGAAAACTAACAATTGACGCAGGTGGTAAAAATCATCGTATTTTAATTTTTTTGGCTTACATTATTGACATATTACCACTTCGTGGTAAGCTATAAGTGGACTTTTTTTGGCAGATTTTGTTCGTTGGGATAAGGATAATTTTCATTTATATATTTTATTCAATATCCGCAAAAAATATGAACCCCGTTAGAGATATCCATCCATATTTGTAACGGGCGAATCATAGTAAATATATGAAAAATACGATCTCTAACGGGGTGAATAAATATCTCACAAAATACAATATAGGTTTGGTTATCTTGTTAGTCATCATTCTGCCGTTCAAAGCCAAGACCGCCACCAACCTGACAAACCTGCATTTTGCGGTCAGTCAGGGCTGGGAATACGGCAGTGACGACCCATGGCATCTGCAGCCGCTTGGGTCCGCTTCAGTATTTAATCAGGGAGATAACATCCAGTTTTTCGCGCAAGCAGGGCCGATCTATGTCTCACATCGATGGAGGCTGGTGCTCAAGCGCGAGGGAACCTGGTACAGGGAACTGGTCGGCGATCGCCTTAATCCGGATACGGTGCGCGGTTGGAATTATTCCAACTATACGCCGACTATGAGTGATCTACCGGCCGGCAAATATCAGGTAGAATATTTCCTGGACTCCGGCGACGGTTATCAATCATTGAGCACTATCAATTTTCAGGTCAATTATTCCGGCACGCCGACGAATTACCAGTCGTACCGTTTGGATCACGCGGTGACCGCCGCCGGCTGGGAGTATGGTACGGGTGCGCAATATCTGAATTATCGTCCGCTCGATCAGCGCACCAGTTTTAGAAACGGGGAAACGGTGTATCTCTTGGCGCAGATCAGGAATATCAATGTGAACCATCGTTACAAAGCGGAGCTATACAGGAGCGGGACGAAACAATGGGAAAACGCAACGGATTGGATCAGTGTCGGCAGCGGCATGCCTTACAGCAATTACGTCACCAGCCTGCCATACGCAGCTGAGGGAAGCTATGAATTCCGGGTGTTTGCGGACTTCGGTTACGGCTTCCAACGGCTGGCGACGGTACCGTTTACGGTCAACTCCGGCGGCAATAACTATTCGGACAATTATTCATCGGATCGTTACAACTATCAGAATACCAGGCTGGCGAACGGCGGTTGGCGTCATGGCAGCGGCAGCGATTATTGGAATCTGAGGCCGATCGGCGAAAGATCGTCATTCAACAGAGGTGAGACGGTGCACGCCATTTCGCAGGTCAGGAACATCAATATCGATCATCAATGGAAGGCGGAAGTTTATAAGAACGGCAGCTTGGTCTGGAGTCAGGCGACTCCCTGGCGGCGTCCCGCCGGCACCTGGGCTTACGGTACGTATTATCCTTCATACGACAATGTCCAGCCGGGCAATTATGAGTGGCGCATCTATCTGAATACCGGCGACGGCTGGCGGTTGTTGGATCGTAAATCATTCACGGTAACGACTGGCGGAGCCGGAAGCTACACCTACACCGGAGCCACCGTTGCTGAAAATTGGACGCACGGTTCCGGCGGTGACGAATATTGGAACATCCAGCCGGTCAATCCGCGCACTTCATTCTCTCAGGGCGCGAACGTCTTTATCGTCGCCCAGGCGCGCGACGTGAAAATGGATCATCGCTGGCGCGTGGAGACCTACCGCTACGGTTCGCTGTTATGGAGCTATACCACGCCCTGGAACAGGGTAGGGAAGGGCTGGGCTTTCAGCAACTTCTATCCGGCCAATTACAATTCTACCTATGGCGATTATCAGTTCAAGATTTATTGGGACGGCGGCAACGGTTTTGTGTTGAAGGATACCAAAAATTTCTACGTCTATTAATCAAAAAAGTTATCCAAAAAATGCGCTAAAATCAGCGTATTTTTTGTATTCATATAGAGAAATTTGTGTGTCCAGGGTGCTGTATTGAAAGATGACAATAGGTATGTTATGATTTATAATTATCTATAAACAATCCCGTATACCGGAGGCACAGATGAAGGAGGGTGTGATGATTGTTTTAGCGCTCATTTTTTTATGGTCTCAGTTCGGTGTGCCTGCGGCGAGTTCTGATAATACCGTAATCGCACCACCGACCAAGAGGCTGCTGGTGACGCACGTGTCATACTTCAATGACAACGGAACTAAGGAAGAGCGGAAATCCGCTGAAAACGCTCTGGACAAGGAGGTGGCAAAGGACATTTTAGCCTATAGGCAATACGGTATCCAGGCGGTGCCGGTAAAGAATACTTGGAGCAACGCAATGACCACGAAGTTATTCCAAGAGGAACATCTGGAAATCCAACCTCCACCGATCAAACCCCGAGACTGACTCGGGGTTTTTCATTGCACATTAATATTTACTGCTATGAGTCTAAGTTCTCGCCGCTATGGAATTTTTTATGAATATCAGAGAGTTGCTTGTTGGTGACGTGGGTGTAGATCTGGGTGGTGGCGATGTTGGAGTGCCCCAGGAACTCCTGTACGAGCCGCAGATCGACCCCCTGGGCTAAGAGATCAGTCGCGAAAGTGTGCCGCAGGGTGTGCGGGGTGTAGCTCACTGGCAGGCCGGCGATGACGATGTATTTCTTGACGATATTCTCCACACTGCGGATGGTCAGACGGTTAGTGTCGCGATCCTTTCTTTTAGCCGAGCTATAGCCGATGAACAGACTGGGGTCCAGGTCAGTGCGGGTAGCCAGATATTCTTTGAGGCTGTGAATCGCCCGTTTGGAAAAATATACTGTGCGGATCTTTGAGCCTTTACCGACTACGGAGATTTCCAGGAAATCGGTAGCATCCTTCAGGCGCAACTGATCTCGGTTCAGCCTGACTAGTTCGGCTACCCGCAAGCCGGTGGAAAAAAGGGTCTCGAGAATCGCCCGATCGCGCAAACCGGCGGGGTTACCAAGTTCCGGCGCCTCAAACAACCGTACTAGCTGGTCAAGTTTGAAAAACTTTACTTCTTTATCCGCTCGGTCTTTGGCCAGTTTTATTTTGTCGGACGGTAGGGAAGAGATGTCTTTCTCCGCGAAATAAACGAGCAGATTACGCAGGGCGATCAGATAGTAGTTTTGGGTCGATTTTTTCAGCCCGCTTCCAACGCGAGTAGTTGAGCGGGAGAGATAAAGACGGTACTTCCAAAGGATATCGGGGGAGAGGTCTTTTGGCATCAGCTTAGTCTGCTTGGTCAGCTCCAGCCAACCAAAAAATTTCTGCAAAAAACGCGCGTAGTTTTTCTGCGATTCGGCCGCCAGGCCTTTCTCGATTTCCAGATAATCCAGAAAGTCCGGCAGGTATTTAATAATCGGTTTTTGTGCCGCCATACATGATAGCGCCGGGGAAGCGCTAAATAGGACCTGAATTAGAAGTCAAAAGTAGTCTTATTCCTATTATACCACTTCGCGTAATGTAGGTTAAGCGCAATGGTAGCCATATAAAAAAGAAAGTCTTCCTGCTTGATTTGGCTTGTTCTATATCGCGGGAGTAATGATCAGCCCCATGATCTGGATATGATCTGTCGTCAGCAATAATATTTTTATTATCAGCAGGAATGCCCCGATGATCGTCAAGCAAAATAGGATCACTGCCAGAGCAAAAACGAACTTGAAGGTATTTTCCATATGATGTTATTTATTGTGTTTTTTCCAGAAATTGTCGGCCTCAGTTTCCATTTTTGCCAGCCTGGTGTAGTAGTCAGGAAATTCGGTCAAATGAGCCAATGCGATTTTGCCAGTCACTAACGGGTCGTCGTCGGTGACATTAGTAGCCCAGTTTAACGTACCATGCTCTAATTCAACTTCAAGCCCCATACGGAATTGTTCCAGGTCAAATTTATCCCAGCCGATGCCCAATTGATCGCCTATCCGCCTGGCCTCTTCCCCGGTAAAATGTTTTTTTTCAGACATATGATAAAGATATTATTACCATTACATTTTAGCACTTCTTTGCCAAAATTTAAAGAAAAAGATATACACTTCAGACGGTTGACAAACGGCATAAAAAAGTATAACACTAAATCACTATATATCAAGACGTTCAGGCATATTTGCCCTACCAAGGGGGTGGCATTATGAAGCTCCATAAAGTGACATTTCTTATTTTGGTAGCAGGCGGACTAAATTGGTTGTTAGTCGGTATATTTCAATGGGACATCGGCAACCTGTTCGGCGGACCGGCATCTTGGTTTTCTCGTTTGATCTATATCCTCGTAGGTTTGTCCGCAGTCTATGAAATCGCTACCCACCAGGCGAATTGCCGCGTTTGCGGAACGGAACGTACGGTCAAATCAATGACTGGCGTAAGGCCATGATTCCCTTCTGAATATTCAAAAACCCGCGCCTCTGGTAGGCGCGGGTTTTTGCGATATTTGGGACGGTCATCAGATATCTTCTCGTCCTAATTTTCCGTGTTCATGATTCATCCCTTGAGCTTGCCGAAAAAATATTTGGCGACCGTCCCATCTATCAACTTTATCAATTCATCCACCAGTTTTCACTAGTGATTGTGGGGGGGTTAATCATCGGACTTGCCGCGGTTCCCTTTTTCCGATTTATTCGACTTGACTTCCTGTTTCAAGCCTTTAATTTTTGATTTTGTCTGTTCTTTGACATTTTTCATCTCAGTCTTGATATCCTTGGTAGATTCACGTAGTTTTTCCTGAGCATCTTTCAATTGTTCACGTAGTTTTTCCTGAGCATCTTTGGCCGCTTCACGCTCGTGTTCCATGGCTTTCTTGGCCGCCTCACGGATACGTTCCATTTCTTTTTTTAGTGAATCATTAACGGCTTTTTCGTGTTCGCGGTCGCGGTCGTCATGCCAGCGCTTGATATTTTTGACCCTGACCGTGGTTTTGAGCTCGATTGGCACACCTTTGACCGTGGCCTTGAAGCTGACTTCGGCTTGGGTGGTAGTCGTTCCCAGGCTCAAAAGATCTTTCATGTCGCGTGCGCGGAATTCGAAGACCCGGTCGAGATGACGGTCGCGGTTGTGCCATGCCCGCCAGTTGTTGACTGCCGGTGCGCCGGCAAAAGTTACGGATTTCGGGTCGATGTTCCTGACATTGAAACTAGTACCGCCATAGACGATTACTTTGATTTTCGCGTTAGAACGCAGATTGATCACGCGCCCGTTGTTCTCGCCGCCTATCACTTTTATCCTGGCGGTGGTGGTCGCAACCGCACCGGAACCTAGGGTGGTGGCTGAAACGGTATCAGAGGAGGAGGAAAAATTACCAGCCGCGTCTATTGCGACTATGTTGTAGGCGTAGGTCGTACTGGCGGCAAGACCGATGTCGCTGTAATTCGCGGCAAGTGTAGTGTTGACCAGACTGTCGTTCCGGAAGACCTTATAGCCGGTCACGCCGACGTTATCGGTCGAAGCGGTCCAGGTAAGATCGATTCTGCTTGAGCTGACCGGAGTTGCGGCAAGATTAGTCGGTTTAGACGGCGGGACGGTGTCAGGAGTGCCGGTAGCAAGCGTAGTAGCAGATACTGTGCTCGACGTAGCGGAGACGTTGCCGGCCGCGTCGAACGCGGAGACGTTGTACCTGTGGGTGGTGGAAGCAAGCAGGCTGGTGTCAGCGAGGCTCAGTCCGGAGGTAGTAGCGATCTGGCTGTCGTCCCGATATACCTTATAGCCGGTGACGGCGACATTATCAGTCGAGCTCGCCCAGAGAAGGTTTATCTGGTTCGGACTGACTGGCGTGGCCGATGTGATTGCCGGCACGCTCGGCGCGGCTGTGTCAGGCAGAGTGGTTATTGAGGTTGTTGCCAGGGCGGAGGCCTCAGCGGAATTATATGCGCTGATGCCGAAAATATAAGATGTACTTGGCGTCAGTCCGCCGACAGGATATGAAATCGCGCTGATCGGTGTAACTGTAGCGATCTGGGCGCCGTTTTGAAAAATTTTATAACCCGCGGTTGCAGGATCAGGCGATGCAGTCCAAGATAAATTTACCGCAGTCGGTGAGGTACTGCTGGCAGCAAACCCTGTTACGGCCGGCAACGCCGCGTAGACGAGCGAGGCGCTTAATAAGATTGCGGCCAAGACTGCAAGACTTAAGGCTGTGATTTTTAGTGGTTTCATATAGTGTTTTACTCCGATACGGAGTTTTATTTATTTAATATTGCCTGCAAACTATAATACAACGAATATTAGCATATGTTACCATATTGATTAAAAATATTTTTGTGCTTATTGTCAATAATAGCCATAATAAAAAGACCGCTTTTAGCGGTTTTTATATTTAATATTGGGTAAATTTATAAAAAATATTTAGTATAGACGGATTATTCAAAGAATATTTTTTCGCCGTATTTCAGGTTGATATACCTTTTTTTATTAAAATCGCTTTTTAAAGTTGTTTTTAATAGTATTATCAGACGGTTGAGCTGTTTTTCCGGCGTATCTTTGATCGTGAAATCGATGGTGGGGGTGTTTGAGGCGACCAGCGTGACAGTCGGGTCTTCCCCGCTTGAAAGTAGATATTTTTCCGGTGTAATCTTCGGCTGGACCGAAGTGATATCTTCCGCCAGCACCAGGACGAAATTTATCTTCTCGTTCTGACCGGCGATATTTTTTTCGCCGGCGGTCCAATCACCGCGGTTTTCTATCAGCGGCAAGCCACCCGGCATGCCGTCGAGCGTGAAATTGTTTAGGATGATGGTGCCGTCGGTATTTATCCAATAGTATTCCCCACCCTCGTGCCAGATCAGATTGAACGGCTTTTCTTCAAGTTTGATGGTTGCTTTATGCAACAGTTGTTTTTTGATCTCGAGCCGGTTCAAGATGTAGTCATTATGCAGTCGCTCGGTCAGCTTTCCGCTGTCGAATAAAAAAATATTTTTTTGGGAGGCGAGCAGGAAACGTGATCGGTCTGTCTGTTCCCAGAACTTCCGCTCCAGTTCGCCCGTCGGGATCCTTTCGTTACCGGTGATCTCGAGTTTGGTTATGAGGAAGACCGGTGAAAAAAAGAAGAACCAGCCAAGTGCGCCGAGACACAGCAAAACGAAGACGATGAACAGCCTGACGAGCCATCCCGTATGCCGCTTGAACTTTTGACGACCGCGGTCACGAAATAACGGATTACCGTATTTTTTCTGGCTCCAATCGCGCGGCCGCTGCTTTCGTCTCTTTAACCACATAATTCACAATCTCGCCAGCAAGCGAGGCATAAAGATGGTGTTCGCCGAAACAGCTGATGGAATGTGCTGTCTTTCCGACAGCGCTTACGATTTCGAAATTTTGGCCGAGAATCGTCCGGTGGACATCGGCCACGTGCCAATCCGCCTGGTCGGCGAGTCCGAACGACACCACCCGACCTTTCGTCAGGTTTTTAAGCTCGGCTACCCGGCGGTTGTCATTGTTCAGGATCAGGATGCCGTTTTCCCCGATGGCCGCGGCCAGATATTGATATTCGCCGATCAGTTCGTCCATGTCGGCGAAACCTTCGAGGTACCGCTGGGTGATATCGGTGATTATCCCGATGTCAGGCTCGATGATCGAAAGAAGATGTTTCATATCGCCATGGTCAGAAATCCCGAGTTCCAGGACCAGATACCGGGGGAAATCGATCGTCGTCATCGCTTTAGCCGCCTGCCAGATGATCGGCAGCCAGGCCCTGTAGTCATTGAAGCCGCTCGGCAGACCCAGGATGGCCAGGGGCAGACCGATATCGGTATTGAAACTGCGGGGGTTGGAGCGTACGGAGAGTCCGGCTGCGCGCAGTCGCCGGCTGATTTCGTCCTTGACGAAGGTTTTGTTGGTGCTGCCGGCGATCGCGACGATGGTCGGTCGATGAATCATCAGCACGTACTTGGTGATGTATTTGAGGTAGTATTTGAGTAAAATTTTGAGGATAATTTTCATGAGATATTATAAGATAATAAAAAATTTCCAATATCCAATTTCCAATAAAATATTTAATGTCCAATATCCAAATAATTCATTTGCGGTTTAATTGGATATTGAGATTTTGAAATTGGAAATTAGGCTGTAAACAGCTTCTCCATCCTATCAAATGCCTTATTGATATCCGCTTCGCTGCGGCCGAAGCTGATCCGGATATGCCCTTCCCCGCCCGGGCCGAAGGCGATGCCGGGCACAAGTGCCACCTGGATTTTGTCCAGGAGCGCGAGTGCGAATTGCCAGGAAAGATCCGTGCGATCATCACCCCAATCTTTATGCGAATATTCGCTAAAATATTTTTGCATCACAGTCGGATTGATTTTTGGCAGAACAAAATACGCGCCCTCCGGATGCACATAGGAGAATATCTGCGGCAGACGGTCCAGGCGCCTGCAGGTCAGTTCGCGGCGCTTGTCGTATTCTTTGATATACCAGGCAAGGTCCTCGTCTTTCATCTCAAGCGCCCCTAAGGCTGCGTATTGCGAGATGACCGGCGCGCAGGTTACGAGCGAGTCATGGACCTTCAGGATCTCTTTGACGATCTTTTCATCACTATGAAGATAGCCGATGCGCCAGCCGGTGACGGCGTGCGATTTTGAAAAACTGAAGATACGGATCAACCGGTCGCGCAGCTCCGGCAGCTGGGCCAGGCTGAACAGCGGCTCGTCTCCCTGATAGATGAAATCTTTGTAAACTTCATCCGAGATCAGGTATAGATCATGTTTCTTCGCCAGTTCGGCCATGGCGAACAGATCTTCTTTGCTGTAGATCGTGCCGGTCGGGTTGTTCGGGTTGCAATAAAGTATCGCGCGGGTCTTTGGCGTGATGGCTTTTTCGAATTCGGGCAAAGAGAGGGTCCAGCCTTTGCTCTCATCGAGCCGCACGAAAACCGGTTCACAGCCGGCGAGCCGGATCACCTCGCGGTAACTGGTGTAGGTCGGCGACAGCATGATTATCTCCTGGCCCGGCTCGGTGATGGCAAAAATCGTCGCGGTGATGGCCTCGATCGAGCCGGCGGTGATGACGATCTCTTTCTGCCAATCATAAAACATGCCTTCGCGCGCGAGGCTGATCTCGATCAACTCGCGCAGTTCCGGCAGGCCGGGCGAGAGCGAATATTTGGCGACTACGCCGCGTTCCAGGGCGTTCTTAGCGCGTCCTTTGATGAATTCCGGCGTGTCAAACGAGGGTATGCCCTGCGCCAAAGAGACCACGTCCGGGTAACGGGACGCGGCCAGCTCCATCTGTTTGATCACGCTTAAGCGGATATTTTTAGTGCGGTTGAACATTCTGGCAAAAAATAGATTTAAACAAACACTTTTAGGAAGCGGGGGATGTTTTTTAAGCATCCCCGTTTGAAGCGACTACTTTACTCTGCGAGCTTCATCCAGTTGTCTGTGGATTCTCTTCTGCTCGCGATGGAACTCCTCATCTTTTACTCTTTTCAGATAATAATCGTCGTTTTCTCCAAGGAGCCTTTTGCCCCATTCCAGCCAGCTCTTGTAGCATGGAGGGCAGAGACATCTCGGGGAGTTGAGGCTCCAGGCCAATTCTCTGTCCAAAGAGCTGAAATCAATATCCTTGATTATTTCTGCTAAAGACTTGGCCGCATCCGGCATGACACTCCCTCCTTATATAGTTATTTAACAGCGCTTCCTAAAAGTATTTGTTTTTAAAGGCCGATATTCCTATCTGATATCAAGATTATGTATTTAATGCTCCCTCGATCAACTTATCCAAAAATTCGTTAAACTCCATCCCGGCAGCTTTGGCTGCCTGGGGAGCGAGCGAGGTGGCAGTCATCCCGGGGATGGTGTTGATTTCAAGAAAATATAATTTATCATCAGCTTCGGACCAGATGAAATCGGCGCGCGCCAGATCCTTGCAACCGATGGCGTTATAAATTTTTACCGCGTCCGCCTGAACGCGGTCGCGTATCGGGTCAGGAATTTGCGCCGGACAGATTTCTTCACTGCCACCAGCCTCGTATTTTGCTTTGTGGTCAAACCAGTCGGAAACCTTGGGAATTATTTCAATCACCGGCAGGGCGTGGGAAGCTGCACCGAAACCCATCACCGCGACTGTTAGCTCCCTGCCTTTGACAAATTTTTCCAATATAACGGACGGACTGTGTTTGAACGCCTCGCCGAGCCCGTCTATGAGCTCAGTCTCATTGCTCGCTATTGAGATGCCGACCGAGGATCCGGCATCGATCGGTTTTATTACCATCGGCAGGCCAAGCCGGGCAACCAAGTCTGCAGCCGGATATATGCCGTCCCGGAGAATCAGGATATCGTCGGCCGTGGAAAGGCCGGCATCTATCGCCACCAATTTAGTTTTTGCCTTGTTCATCGCCAGGGCACTCGCCAGACAATCGGAAAAAACATAAGGCATGACGATCATATCAAGCATCCCCTGGAGCCTGCCGCACTCGCCGAATGGTCCGTGCAGAGCCGGAAAGACCAGATCGAATTTTTTTGCCGCGGCATCATTGAAAAACCGGACCAGATCAACCTTCGGGTCATAGCGGTAAACCTCATATTTATCTTTATCTAGCGCATCAAAAATTTTCGCTCCTGTCTTGAGCGAAACTTCGCGTTCATTAGAAATACCCCCTGCGAGCAGGGCGATCGATAGTTCTGGCATCGGTTAGAGATAATTTATGTGTTGGTTGGCGGAACGGCGGGAGGGATCGGCGTGGCCGGCGTTTTATTCTGGCCGGAAAATATCCCTTTGATCTTTTTCACAGTTTCGTCGTTTGAAAAAAAGAATACATACAGGATATCCAGCATACCAACCGTATTTACGATCAAAAGGACGATAAACCAAATCTTCTGACTCTTCTGTGCTGCTTTCCAAAGCGCGAGACCTTTCCAGGCCAGCGACCAGGCGAGCACCAGCACGAACGCAATCGAAACATCTTGCCATGTGTTGATCAGTTGGTTCATATGTTTTGTGATTAATAAATTATTTTTTCTTGGTGATCACCTGCAGGTTGCCTGGCAGATATTTCTGCAGGGCTTTGGGGATGGCGATCGAACCATCGGCTTGCTGGAAATTTTCCATGATTGCAATCAGGGCGCGGGTGATGGCGATGGCTGTGCCGTTAAGCATGTGCACGTAATGTTTTTCGCCTCCTGCGTCTTTATATTTGATATTGAGTCCGCGCGCCTGGTAATCGGTACAGTTGGAAGTCGAGGTGATTTCCGCCCAGTCTCCCATTTTATCTTCCTTATTCGGTTTGCCGGGCATCCAGGCCTCCAGGTCGAAGGTATGATAAGAAGGCGCGCCCAGGTCCGCCGTGCAATGATCAACCACGCGGAATGGGACTTCCAGGCCGGAAAAGATCTCTCGTTCGATGTCCAATAATTCCATGTGGGCGGTTTCGCTGTCCTGCGGCAGCGAGTAGACGAACATCTCTATCTTGGTGAATTGATGCACGCGGAAGATCCCTTTGGAATACTTAGTATAGCTCCCAGCTTCGGTACGGAAGCAGTGGGAGACGGCGACGTATTTTTTCGGCAGTTCCGATTCCAGGAGAACTTCGCTCTGGTGATAGCCGCCCATGGTGATTTCCGCCGTTCCGATCAACGAAAGTTCGCTGTCTTTGACATTATATATCTGGGTCGCCTCGCCGCGCGGCTTGTAGCCCAAGCCTTCCAGTATTTCCCGTTTGGCAAGGTCCGGCGTGATGAAAGGCGCGAAGTCGTGTTTGATCAATATTTCCAGAGCATATTGGATCAGTGCGAATTCCAGGAGCGCCAGTTCGTTTTTCAGATAATAGAATTTCGCGCCGGTCACTTTTGCCGCGCGATCAAAGTCTATCAGGTCGAGCGCTGTGGCCAACTCCACATGGTCCTTCGGCGTAAAATCGAATTTTGTCGGCTTGCCGTACGATTCTACGATCGGGTTGTCGTCTTCATCTTGGCTGACCACTACGCTCGGATGGGTCAGGTTCGGCACCTCCAGGAGCAGCTCGCGGTATTGCGGCTCGATCTGGGCCAGCTCGGCTTCGAGCACCTTGATCTCTTCGCCGACTTTTTTCATCTGTTCCATGACCGCCGGGGTCGGCTTGATTTTTGAAGCAGTATTGCGTTCGCCGCGCAAGCTGTCGATTTCAGTTTCGATTTTCCGCCGTTCTTTATCAAGCGCTACCAACCGGTCGATATCGACTTTTGCCAGGCGGTTTTCGCTATTCGCTTTGACTAGGGCCGCGTTTTCTCTGATGAATTTGATGTCGAGCATATTTATTATTGACTTGTAATAATTTTTATCGAAAGCAACAAGATTAGCGCGCAGGTCACGATTATCGCGATGTAACCTCCGATATTGGAAATGACCTGACCGAGATCGATGGTTGTTTCGTACATATTTATTTATCCTCTTTTTTCGGCCTGAGCAGCGGGAAAATCTGGCATTCGCGCATCGGCCGATCAGCTAAAAAAGCGAAGACACGTTCGGAAAGACCGAAACCGCAGGTCGGCGGCATGCCATGCTCCAGCGCCTCGACGAATTCGTGATCGAACATCTGCGCCTCGTCATCGCCCGCGTCGCGCAATTTTTGCTGGGCGGCAAACCGTTCCGCCTGATCGAGCGGATCATTCAATTCTGAATAGCCTTTGCCCAGTTCCGAGCCGGCGATGATCACCTGGAAGCGCTGAGCCATTTCCGGATTGTCCTTGTCGCGTTTCGCCAGCGGCTCCATGATTACCGGAACATTCAAGAGAAAGCCCGGGCCGGCGATCTGTTTGCGGCAGTATTTCCATAGATTATCGATGCCGCGGGTGATGTTGAAGCCCTTGCGGTCATAATCCACTTTCAATTCGGCGAGTTTTTTTTCAATTTTTGCGAGATCGGTATCAAGCACGTCGATGCCGGTCAGCTTCTTTATGGTCTCGCGATAATCGTAGATTTCCCAGGGTTTTGACAGGTCGACATCGAATTTTTTGATTTTGAATTTGAGCGTGCCGAAAGTCTGTTCTGCGGCATATTTATAAAGTTTTTCTACCAGTTCCATGCCTTTTTTGTAGTCCGCGTAAGCCCAGTAAAATTCCATCGCGGTATAATCCTGCAGGTGTTCCGCGCTCATTCCTTCGTTCCTGAATACGCGACCGATCTCGAAAGTCTTTTCAAACCCTGCCACCATCAGCCGTTTTTGCCAGAGCTCTCCCATCGAAATCCGCAGATAAACATCCATATCAAGGGCGTTGTGATGAGTGACGAATGGCCGCGCGTCCGCACCGCCGGTGGTATTTTCCAGAACCGGCGTTTCCACTTCCATAAAACCTTCCTTGACCAGGAATTCGCGAACGGATTGCCAAAATTTCGTCTTTTTTACAAATAATTCCCTAACCTCGGCGTTGAACATCATATCCAGATAGCGTTTTCGCAGCTGCTCTTCTTCATCCTGCAGGCCATGGAATTTGTCCGGCAGGGGCCTCAACGCCTTGGTCAGGACCTTCCAGCTCGCGGTCATCAAGCTTTGTTCGCCCTTATGAGTGATGAAAGGTTTGCCGCTGACTTCGATAAAATCACCGATATCGATCAGTTTGAGAAAAGTTTTGTAATTATCGGCACCGATCTCTTTTTTGGAGATAGCCAGCTGGATCTTGGCCGAGCCGTCATCAAGGTGCGCGAAAGTCAGGTTGCCGTGTTCGCGTATGCTGCGCAAACGGCCGGCAACCGTCACTTCTTTGCCGGTTTTTTCCAAGGATGAAAAATCAGCCATGACATCGGTGATGCGGTGGTTCCGCGCTGTAATTGCCGGATAAGCATCGATGCCTGATTTTTTCAGCTCATCCAGTTTGGCGATCCTGTCTTGCTTTTCGCTAATTTTAGGTTCCATAAAAAAATTTTACCCCGCCTCAGCGGGGTCCCGCCCTCAATAAATTTAGTAGAAGTGGCGGGAAACAATGTGGATATTTTACCTTATTTTACGCTTAAAGTCAAAATTGGATGGAGACAAAATAAAAAAGGGACCGATACGCGGTCCCTGCATTCACTTGGCGGAAATAGCCTCTACTTCCCTGGTTCTCAGATTTCGCGGCTCTTTCTCGCCATCCAGCAGAACTTTCAATACTTCAGAGGTTCTGCCTTCACAACTCGGTCTGCTGAAGCCCACGATCTTCCCCTTCTTGCCTTCACCGATCGACCATCGGGCATACCTGGTTGTGACCACCGTTTGGCCGACTTCAAATCGCCAACCATGGAATAGACTTTCCAGCAGAAATACTTTCTCTCTTTCCCCGCAAGCTGAGACGCTCCTGATCGTAATCATTGCCCTGCCCCCCTGAAGACTGTAATAGTGGATATTTTTATGTTACAAAGTTATCCGGGAAATGTTACCGTTTACTTTATGTCAGTGATTTCGTATTCCATCTCATTTTTCGGCGTAGATACTTTGACTACATCACCTTTCTTTTTATGCAAAAAGGCCTTGCCGAGAGGCGATTCATTAGAGATTTTTCCGTCTAACGGGTCGACTTCATTGAAACTGACTATGGTATATGTTTTGCTTTTGCCCGCTGTTTTGACGGTGACGGTCGAACCCATACCCACCTCTTTGGCGCCCCCGCCAGTCACCACAGTTACGGTTTTCAACAGGGTTTCAATCTCCCCGATGCGTCCCTCATTGAAAGCCTGGGCGTCTTTAGCGTCGGAATATTCGGCGTTTTCGCTTAGATCACCCAAATCTTTTGCCGATTGGATGCGTTCAGCTATTTCCCGGCGCTTGGTTTTGGTCAATAGCTCCAGCTCTTGTTTGAGCTTATCGTAGCCTTCTTGGGAGATGATTTGATTAGGCATAACCGCAGCTTATTTAATTTTTTTATATAATGCTTAATATACAAGGTATTTAATTTTTTTGCAAGCCCCATCAGTATTTGGAATAATTCTGCAGTAAAGCATCGTTTTGGTCGGTATGATTTTTTGGATTAAAAAACGCCCACGACCGGTTAAAGTCGTGGGCGGTGTTGCAATGTACGATTTTCCTTGAGGTAAGTGCCGGCTCCCTGCCTACCCGTTGTTGTCGTTCTGCTCGATCAGGATGATGTCGCCGGACTTCGCCCGGTCGCTCAGCTTGAGCACGGCGCCGTCGCGCGTGGGCTGCTCGCCCCGCTCCAGCTTGATCTCGGATTTCTTGAGCAGATCCTTCACCGTCATGCTGTCGCCCTTCACCGGTACGCGGACCGCCTTGCCCGCCACCTTCGCGACCGTGATCGGAGCCTTCTCTTTCTTCTTCTTCACCGGTTTGCTCGCCATCTCGTTCCTCCTTGGTTGGTTGTTCGCTGCCAATTCTCCGGGGTTCCCGATGGGCTTGCCCTCAGAGATCCACTCGCTGAAAATGAAGATTTTCTCCGAGAATCTGGAACGGTACCTTGCCGCCGGTGATCAATTCCTTGACGGCGCAGCTGATACCCCAATTCAAGGCAATGCCGGCCTGGGGGGCGAATTTGGAAGTGCAGCGTGTTACAGGTCTGCTGGCTCTCAGGTCGAGATGCGTCTCGTATTTTTCGATCGCTGTCGGGTCGCAGGGATTGAGGCAGAAAAGCTTGAAACGTTCGCCGCCGACCCTGCCGTCGAGATAAAGCGGGATACCGGCATTGTATTTCACGTGTTCCCAGATCATGGCTCGGGTTTTCAGGCTGTCGACCCCGCAGACGATGATGCCGCTCAGTGGGATCTGACCGAGATATTTCTCCTCGATCGCCTCGATTTTCACGCGGTAGGCCGTTTCCAGGCGGGTTTTCAGAACGCCGACTTTCTTGCGACCGATTTCGTTAAAACCGTACCGTTGTGAGCCGATGTTCTCCGCCCCGACCGTGTCGTGGTCGAAAATACGCAGATTGAAACCGATGCCGGCCAGTGTCTCGGCCACCGGGCTGCCGATGCCGCCCGCGCCGATGATGGTTATCGGTGAATGCTGTTGGACCAATTTTTGGTTCATTAGATCGGAAAATCTTGATCTGGCAGTGGCCATCAATCACCTCCTAGCGGCATACCGCCGCCAAGCTCGTCTTCGGCCGACCCTTCCGTTTCTTCCGGTATGGTTACGTCTGAAAAAGCGACTTTCTCCTTGACTTCCTTGGCCGCCGCCGCCCGGATTCTCGGCAGCTGCGGCAGCTCGATCGGTGTCTGGATTTCCGGCAGGCCGATGGTCCAGGGCCCGACTTTAAACTGCAGACCGCAATAGACTATGCCGCGCGTTTTTTTTAAGCTGCAGTAAATACTGCTTACGGGCGGGGTTGTTTGGACGGAAGTGATGGTCGCGGTCCAGCGCGGGCTCTGGCCCCAGTAAGGCATGTAGGTCGCCTGCCGACGGTAGCGGTAAGGCTTATAGGTCTTGCGACGGACGTGGGAAGCCGTTCCTTTGCGTCCGGCCGTGACCGTCCGGTCAAGGTCTCTATAAGCGTCGATCAGACTTCGCGGTGCTTTTTCCTTGATGACAATATTGCCATAATAGAGTTGCTCTTCCTCGGTCAAACGGGAAAGCGTGGCCGGCGTGGAACATGCCAGCATGAAGCCGTTTTCGATCCGCGGTTCGGCATCGGGTTGGGAAATCCGGTAAAGCAAGCCATTGTATTCCGCGAAAACTTGCAGGAAATCGAGCGCTAGCCGATATGGCCGGAAGATTTCCAGACAGACCCGGAATTTGCCCGAAGGCACGGCGCGACCGACCAGCATCCAATCCACGTCGCGATCGGCGAATTTGGCCGTATTGCGGGTATCCTCGTCGGACTCGGTAAGACTCGTCCAGTCGTCGCCCGGATGCGAGTGCATGTGCCACTTGTAGCGGCACTCTCCGTCCTTGTTCATGTAAGTACCGTTTTTGATGCAGCGGCTGAGCCATTGCGCGAAATCGCCGCCCTGGTCCGCCATCAACGCTTCGACGTTTGTTGTGGAGGTGGTTTGCTTCGGCAGGAACAGTTCGTTGATCCTGATTTCGCGGCCGTTCCAGTCCGCCAGGCCGCGCCAGGCGACCTCACCCTCGGCTTCCGCCATCCAGCCCATGCACCGTTCATAAAGCGCGTGCGGCAGAATCACCGCAGGCGGTCCGTTTATCGGTCGTCGGCCGGTCATCATGCCGCCTCCGCCGACGCAAGCGGCCAGTGTTCGATGGAGAAGAACGGAGTGCCGCTGTAGATATTGAGCCGCCTCCAGATGAAATGGAACGCCAGGGCATATTCGTGGCGTGAGACCAACTTGCGGACCTCGGCCAACTGCGGTCCGAGACAAAGCGAATCGCCGGCCTTGACATGCGGATGGTCGCACCTGCCGACTCGGCCGTCGATGTTTTCGATGGTTATTTTGCCGTTGTACGAGTGCATGCTGATCTTGAACCGGCCGATGCGGCGGTCCTTCAGGATGAGCGTTTTGGTATAGACCGATACAGAACCTTCGTCAGCCGATACCTTTTCCACGTTCTTATTGCTCAGCAGCTGGTCGTATTCCGCCGCGAAGTGTTTGACCATCTCTTTTTCGATCTGGGGGGCGTCATCCAGCTTCGCTTTGAGCAGATCAAGCTGCCGGCAAGTTTCGGTCAGCTGCGCCGACTGTTTCTTGATGTTTTTTTCGGTGCCGCTTATTTCACTCACCAACTTATTGATTTCGTTCCGGTAGCGCGCTGAGCAAAGCTCGGTGTATTTGGTTTTCGCCGTTTTTCTTTCCGCGGCCGCCTGCGATCCCCGCAGCGCCTTCAGTTTTGCATCCTGGCGGAGGATTTGCGAGAAGTAGTTCTCCATCACTTCGACCAATAGCCGTTCGTCGATGGCGCTCCATTCTTCCCCGAAATTTCCGAGGTTGAAGTACAGGTACAGGTTGTCCTTATTTTTATCAGAAATTTCGCCGAACGCTACATGCTCTTGATCCGCGAGGCAAATTACCCCGCGCGCCGGAAGGGGTGCAACAGGGAAAGATGTGGATCTTACCGTCATTGATCGGTGTGCGGGAGTATGTTTTACCATCGATGTGATGGAATACGATCGTTTTGTTTATCGCAGTCGCGTAGAGCAGCAGCAATCCTCGGATTGCGGCAGCGTTTTTGTGCCGTTCGATTTCAACCAATATTAACGGATCATCCATCTATCGCCTCCCGTGGTTGGCCTTGAGCCAACTCTCGATGATTTTGAAGGCCGCATAATATTTGTTTTGGCCGATGAACTGCGCCAGGCCGGCCTTGGCCGGGCCGTTGCAGATTTTCCAGAAAGGAATGGCAGTTTGCCCCACGGTTACGTCGTACAACCCGGTGTCGACGTAAAAGGTTATCGTCGTGTCGGACGCGGGGGAAACTTTCAGCGTCGTTCCGTCGATCCTGACCGTTGCCTCCCGTTGGAGTTTGTCCAGATCGGCGGCAAAAAGTTTGTTCTGCCGTGTCATGTACCTTTTGATGCTGGCGAGGTGCCCTTTTAGACGCAAAAGCTTCTGTTTTGCCATTATCAGCTTTCGGCTGGCGGTACTTCCCCTTTTTAGCGCGGCACTGTGCCTGGTTCCGGCTTTCAACTGTTCGTCCATCAAGCGATCTGTCAACAAATGAGCAAAATAAGCTTTGATGGAACGAGATTTGCGAAGCGCGATATATCTTTCCAGAATTTTCCGAAACTGTCTGGCTGCTGAATCTTTTTTTTGGTGCGGCAGGTCGTAGAGGACATAAAGATTGTTCGGCCGGTGACGATCGAATTCCGCGACTATCCTTCCTTCTTTGTCGCGGATGTGCGTTATATGCGGGTTTTCACTCGGCTTTACGGCATCACCTGAGGTGCCGTACATCAGCTTGTCGCCGAAGGCCTTGGGGAGATGATCATGCGTCGTATTACTCACCGCCGCCCAGAAAAAAATACGAGTCTTTCCCGGGCTCTTCCTCCTTATGAATGGTACGCCATGCGGGTTTTTTAAAATTACCGGTTGTTTTTTCAGAGCCGAAAATTCCGCAACTACTTTTTTGAGTGCTTCCGCGTTACCATCCCAATTTGACCCGAGTATCGATATCTTCATTACGCCTCCTTGGATTTTGGCGTTTCTGTCTGATTTAAATTATTGATATATTATTGTCAAGATACACAAAAAACACCCCTAGCCCGAATTTTTTTTCGGGCCTTTCCTTGTTTTGGGCGTTGATTTTTAACCTGTAAAATTAGCACAAAACGGCTAACTTGTCAAGAACGAGTAGTGAGTTTATTTTTGCTAACATTAGCTAATGTTAGCATTAGTATAAGGTAACCGATCCCGAGGGGATGGTTAAGATATGGACTGAAGAAGTGGGTGACAGCGATAGCTATGAGTCCCGAGATCAGGATAAATCCAAAACTGGACGAACAGCCGCCGTTGTCAGCCGATCGGATAGTTGCGCGAATAGCCTGAACGATAAGCAGGAGATACGCTGCTACGCCGAAGATGCCGAGTTTCAGCCAGATATCCAGCCAGCCCCATTCGAAGGCATAGGTGGTGTAGCGGCCGTGGTTCGGCGAGGCGAGCTGGCGCGGATCGCTTGATTGGTAGGTGATGGCGGTACCGAAACCGCTGCCCAGGACCGGCGCCTCAAGGATTTTGTGCCACAATTTCGGCAAGAGTTCCCAGCGGGAGACAGCCGCTGCCTCGCCGGTATCAAGACGGGCGTTGAGGAGCGAGCCGGTATCAAAGCCCCCGAGGGGCTCGGGTATGGGGAAAGTTACGGTAAGGACCACGAGCGCCGTGCCGAAGATCAAAGATGCGAAAAAAACCGAAGCTGTTGCGGCGAATTTTTGAAGAAAATTTTCTCCAAGCTTTCTCGTCTCAAGATATAAGAATGGTAGCAGCAGGAGCAGGCCGGCGAAGAGGCCGAGCCAGAAACTGCGGGACAGCGAAAATAATATCACTGCCAGAAAAAAACTCGCGCCGGAAAAGGCGCACCAGAAGTTTTTTGTTTTCAACAAAATTGAAAATTTAGTCCTGACGATTTGACTCGTGAGCACCGCGCCAAACGATAAAAAACTGATCAGGCCGTAGATCTGGGACTGGAAAAAAATGCGGTAAAAGCCCCCTTTAACTTGGGTGATCTCCCCTACCCCGCTCGTGCGTACCCAGCGGTAGAGCCGGAAGGCCGGTGATTCCATCGAGGCGTGCGAAAAGACAAAACCCATGGTTAATGTTTTGAGGCCGAGCCAGACCGCCGCAGCGAGTATCAGCGGCAGAAGTTTGTCGAGATCTTCACGTTTTTTGAAAACCGAATATAGCGGGAAAATAAGCAGGAAATATAGCCAGCCGTTAAAATCCAGGAAGGTGTCAGCGAGGCCGTTCTTGGTGATGAATAAACCGTTGATAAAACCCCAGAGTACGAAGATGGCAAGCAGTACTAAGCTCCTCTTTTCTCCGGTTTTCAGGCTGATGATGAAATTTTTTAATTCGGGCTTGAATTTTTTTTCGCGGATCAGATCGATGAGCGTCTTGCCGAGCCAGACCAGCAACACGGCCGACCATAGAACGATGCGGAGGGAAATCCGTGTGCCGGCAAAATCATAAAAAAACAGGTACCCTTTGGAACCGATGATCAGTTCGATCAAGACCAGCCAGACCGCCCACGGCAGGCGCCAGATAGCCAGCGCCAAAAAAACGAGGGCGAGCAGTATGAAAAATATCGGCCCGGTCGCCGGCGCGAGATAAGCGACCAGCGACAACTCCTCGAGTAGGATGAGGAGCAGCAAAGTTATGCGAAATTGTCGGGAGGCCGGATAATTCATAATTTAGTCGGTACGGTTTTAAAAATTTTTCTTACTACTTCGGTGATATCGATCTCATCGATCATGATGTCGTCCACCGGCAGGTCGGATGAGAGGATGCGCGCCGCGGTTTCTTTGACCAGGGCGCGGTCTATCTCGAACGATACTTTGTAAGGACTGAATTCGTGGATCGGCCCGAATTCGCCGGCTTGCTCTTTGGTGACGCCGGAATTATTGAAGGTGATCGTCAGCTTTTTCAATGGAGCATAACGGTTGATCAGTTCCGCTAGTCGGTCGTCGTAGATTATCCGGCTGTGGTCGATGATGATCACCCGGTCGCACAGCTCCTTGATGTCTTCCATATAATGGGAGGTGATGATGATGGTGGTTTTTTTCTCGCGGTTATATTTTTTGATGAAATCTCGGATGTTTTTTTGCGCTACCACATCCAGGCCGATGGTCGGTTCGTCCAAAAAGAGCACCTTGGGCTTGTGCAAGAGCGCCGCGACAAGTTCGCATTTCATCCTCTGTCCGAGCGACAGCTTCCTGACCGGCACCTCAAGTATTTCTCTGATGCCCAATAACTCGATCAGCTCGTCGAGATTTTTTTTGAATTCGTCATTCGGGATTTCGTAGATTTCGCTGTTCAGGATGAAGCTTTCCATGGCGGGCAGATCCGGCCAGAGCTGGTTTTTCTGGCCCATCACCAGCGCGAATTGTTTCTGGTATTCGCTCTGACGGTGCCACGGTACGAAGCCCAGCACTTCTGCCGAGCCGCTTGTCGGATGCAGGATGCCGGAAAGCATCTTCAAGGTGGTGGTCTTCCCCGCTCCGTTCGGCCCGAGGAACCCTACCAACTCGCCTTCGTTGATGGAAAAGCTGATGTCTTTGACCGCTTCGGTGAAGGATTTTTCACGTTTGAACAAGCTTAAAAACGAAGCCTTGACCCCCGCTTTTTTCCGGTAGTAATCGTAAGTTTTAGACAGATTTTTTACTTCAATTATCGGCATGTTAAATGGTTAAAGTGTAAATATGCCGCCCTCAATTATTAAATTAAAGTGGCGGGACAGTGCAAAATTGAAAAAATTATCATAACTATGTCATTGCGAGGAGCAACAGCGACGAAGCAATCCCTGGTTTACTGCACGAAGCCTGAGATTGCCACGCTCCCTTCGGTCGCTCGCAATGACAGAAATAAATATTTTTACATTTTGATTTAAATTCATATCCCCACCCCTTCGTAGCGCCTGAGGCCCCTTTTCCAGATTAATTTGATGATGAAATAGAGCAAGACGACCCAGACGATCTGCACCAGGATGCCCTTGAGACCGGTGATCGGATCGATCTTTTTCAGATACAGCTGCGCCGGCACGAAGAAAGAATAGCCGAACGGCAGGATGAAACTGATTTTGACGTACATTATCGGCAGCAGATTTATGGGAAAGTAGCCGCCGGCAAAAAATCTTTTCAAGCGATCGAGCGTGGCGTAGATGCCATCCACTTCGTTGGTCCAGAAAGCGATCATGCCGGTCAAAAATGACAGGAACATCTCGGTGATGAAAGCCAGGCCGACCATGACCATGATTATCAGCAGATACTCCGGCGAGGTATTGAAAATGAACCGGTCCGCGAACGCCATGATCATCGCTACCTGGGTGGCGACCGACATCAGGAAAGCCAGAGAGATACGGCCGATTTCCCTGAACATCATATAACGCAGATAGCTGATCGGCTTGACCAGGAATTGCGACAAGGTACCGTCCTTGATGTCCCGTGCCACCACGTCGGACATCCAATTCCGAACGATTACCGAGATCAGGGCGCCGAATAAAATGTAGGTCAGCATCTCGCGGAGATTATAGCCCTTGAGCTGATCCTGGTTGGAATAGATCGCCGACCACAACAGGATCAGAAAAAAAATTTCGAGCATCTCGCCGATGCGGTAGGAGATGACGGTGGTGCGATAAGTCAAGGCCCGCTGCCAGGTCGCTTTGATGATCGCTATGTATTTTTTAGACTTGATCATAATGATTGATTCATATTCACAGAGGCAGGCCGATAGATATCTGATCGTCGGCTTTGAAGCCGTATTTATCCGAGAGGCCGGCATTTATTTCCAGGACAGTATCTGCCGGTGTCATGGAAGAATATATTTTAGTCGGATTCGGTCCTTCGGGCGGCAGATTTTTACTGATATTGATTATGCGTGAATCATTTATCCAGATTATATCAAGCGGAAACAACATATCTTTCATCCAGAATTGCCGGATTTGTTTGTCTTTAAATTCAAATAACATCCCTTCGTTTTCCATGAGCGGTGCGTGGTTCGAAAGCCCTTGGCTTTGTTCCGCCGGTGTCTTGGCAACCTTGATGATATTTATCGTCTGCCCATCGATAGAGACGACCGCGTCATATGGAGCTTTATCCGGAAACTGTTTTTTAGACAGACCAGAGATTAGGATAGCCGCGGAGACCGAGATGATGCAGAACAAAATTACGGTTGAAGCGATGATTATTTTTCGCTTGGAAATGTTTACTTTGTCCGGAGCGGGTGTTTTATCAGGGATGCTCATAATTTATGCTTATCTTTTATTATCGCCATGGCTCTTTTATATTTTTTGACGCTCGGCAGGAAAGGCAGCAGCTTGTAGGCGAAACTGGGCACCCAGGACGACATGGTCTGAAAGCCGCCGGCGTTGACTTTGAACAGCGGCTCGTCGATCCAGATGCCGATATGTCCCTGCTCGAGCATGGTCAGCCACAGATCCCAGTCATTGAATTTTTTTATCTTTACGTCAAAAGACGGGAAATGTTCGCGGCGCATCAATGAGGTGGTGGTGATGTAGGGCATCTTCTTCAGTTTTTCGGCATCGAACGGCCAAAGTTTGAACAGCTTCCAATCCCAATAGAACGATGAATAGGCGTAGCTCGCTTCTGAATGCAGGGCCAGCGTTTCTTTCATCTTGGCGAGCATTTCCGGCTTCATCTCGATGTCGGCATCGCAGAAAATCAGCAGTTCGCCTTTGGCGGCTGCGGCGCCGCGATTGCGGGCGGCGCAAGGACCCTGGTTTTCCTGATCGATATAGGTGAACTTCAAGCCGAAAAGCTGCTTGTATTTTTCGGCGACCGCGCCCGCATTATCGCGCGAACCGTCATTCACTACAATAATCTCATAATTATCGAAGGTCTGTCTTTTGATGCTTTCCAGGCATTTGCCCAGTTTGTCCGCTTGATTGTAGACGGGAATAATGATACTGATCATAAAGGTAAATTTTTAAATAAATAACAATAGCGTCATTTACACTTTCTGGTTTTATCCTGCTGGCCGTTCGCTCACCCTGCGTGTTCGCTCACTGAACTCCTCGCGGCCTCTCCGCCTTATCGGCGGATCCGTGCCCGGCCGCTTCGTCAATTCGCCATCAGGACAAAACCAGAAAGTGTTATTCAGCATTGTCAGATACTATATTATAAATTTTCATAATTTGTTTTTGCCAACTAAACCGAGCCAAAGCTCTTTCCCTGCCCTGTTCGCCGAGTTGGCGGCGCAAGGTCTCATCTTTGGCAAGCCCGGCGACGGCGCGGGCGATGGCAGCCGTGTCGGTCGGATCGATCAAGAGACCGTTCAGATTATCTTCGACTGCGTCCCTGACTCCGCCGCTGTCACCTGCGATTACCGGCTTGCCATGGAGCCCCGCTTCCAGATAGACGATGCCGAAGCCTTCGACGTCGCTGCCGATCTGTCTTCCCGCGACGATGAAAATGTCGCAGAGGTCATACCAGGCGTTTCTTTCTTCGTCCGTGGCGTCGGTTATGATCATCGCGTTCTTGTTCAGCAGGTAATCGTTGATCTGTAATTTCAGGGCCTCCAGGTCCGGCCCGTTGCCGACGATGATATAGACCAGGTTTGGGACATGCTGCAAAATTACCGGCATCGATTCCAGTACCTTATCGACACCTTTGCGGGTGACCAGCCTGCCGACCGTCAACAAAATCGGTTTATTTCCCAGATCATATTTCGTCCTCAGGCGGCTTTCCAACTCCGGGTCGCTTTTGACGCGCGGATCTAGCCCTGGGTTTACGACTTTGATCTTTTTATCCTTGCCGATGAAGTTTTCACACAGACCGGCGGCAAAACTTGAGTTGCAGATGATATTTTCCGCGCCGGCGAGGATTCTTCCGGCGAGCCAGCGCCGTCTCGGGCGCGCGAGCGCGCTGTTGAGGTCCGTACCGTGGATGATGACTGAATATCTGATCCTCGTTATCTTTGAGACGAGCCAGGTGGCGGTCCCGAGCGGCAGGACATGGCCGACCAGGACATGACCGATTTTTTCTTTGCGCACCATGCGCCGGAGTTCGGTTATCGCCGGCAGCCATTTGAAAAACGGTAATTTATCATTAATCAATTGATTGTCGTTGTTATGCAAAACTGCCAATGATCCATCTGCTCCGCCTTCGCCTTGCCCGACAGGCCAAAACTTGGCCAAGTTGCCGTAATAGTTTGCCACACCGCCGCGAAAAGGCGGATATTCAAGCGTGAATAATAAGTATTTCATAAAGTCTTATTGATCGATCAATACCTGCAGGACCTGTTGGGCGGTTTTTTCCCAGGACATCTTTTCTAAATTAGCCTCGCCCACACGCACCAATTCCCGGCTTAACTCCGTTTCCGTTACAAGACGGCTCATCTGCCGAGACAAATCGTCTGAATCACCAGGATGAAAATATATCGCGGCCGCCCCGGCCAGTCCGCGCATCAGACGATTATCAGCGATGATCGCCGGGGTGCGGCAATCCCAGGCTTCAAACAGCGGCAGACAAGAACCCTCGTTATCACTCGGATGGACAAAGATGCGCGCTTCGGCCAACAGCCCCTGTTTTTTTTCTTCCTCCATGTAACCAAGAAGTTCGATTTGTCCGTGATTCGGCGAATCGTCAATCAATTTTTTTATTTTCTCGAAGCCGAATCCGGGACGACCGATCAACATCAGTCGCCAACCGGTATGATTTCGGCAAAAAAATTCAAAAGCTTTGATCAGTACTTCGGGGGATTTTTTCTTTTCTACCCGGCCGATCGATACGATAAGATTTTCTTTCCTAGAGACGAAGGGTTTCGCTACCCGGTCAAAACCCATCGATGCTACGACGATTTTTTCCGGGTTTTGCCGGCAGACCGCGACAATCTGTTCTTTGGAGTAGTCGGATACGGTGATAATTTTTTCAGCGCGCGCGAAATTTTTTTTCGCCGTATATCCCTGCTCCAACCGCTCTTTGAATGAATATTTTTTCGGCTCGGTCTTGAATATCACGTCATGCACTGTGGCATAACTTTTTTTCGGCGCAGTTCTTGGGATATAATAGGCCGGCGTGAAAAACCGATCCGGCGGATTGTGTTTAAGTTCAGCCGCCAGTTTGCGCATGGTCCAGAAACGCCCTGCCGGTATCACTTTCTGTGATTCTTTAGGCAGTTCATCGATCAGCTTTTGAGTGTAGAGTCTGACTCTCCAGCCGTTTGCGGCGAGCAGCGGAACCAGTTTTTCGAGCAGATTCTTGACATAAACTTCTACCCCTGTACGACTGCCCCGTCCGGGCTGCCGCGGGTCCTCCCAGCGGGAAGCATCAATGCCGATGATCGGCTTGCCCGGATCGTTTAAGGTGATGATGTTTTTTATTTTTTGTACGAAGACTGAAGCGTCAAATTTTTGCGCGTGCTGTTCGCAAATTTGCCTGTGAGCGGCGCACCATTCCGGCGTGAATTTATTTACCGCGGCGATCAGATCATCCACATCCGGATCAGCTTTGATCTTTACGCCGGTTTCGCCCTCGATGATGGATTCCCTGAGCCCGCCTTCTTCGACGCCGATCACCGGCTTACCCGCGGCGTTCGCTTCGAGATGGGTCATGCCGGCGTCTTCATCGATCGGGATGTAGATCGCCGCCCGGCAGTTGCCGACCAATTCAAAGAGCGCGGCCTCTTCCTGCCAGCCGGCGATGCGGATATTCGGGCAATTTTCCGCCAGTTTTTTTACCGCTTCCAGGCGCGAGCCGCCGGAAGCGACGACCAGCTGCTTGTCCGGCATGCGGCGGAAAGCCTCAACGATCAGCTCCACTCTTTTGTGTTCATCAACCCTGGCCCAGGACAGGAAATAATCGCCTTGGGACAGCCAGCGGAATTTTTCGGTCATGATCGGCGGCCAGACGATTTCGTTCGCCAGATGGCCGGTATAATGCGCCAGCCGGTCGCTGATATTCTGTGAATTGGCGACGATATAATCGAAACGGTCGAGCGCGTGCTTATACGCCAGATGCCAGTAGCGGGTGAAAACCGTGAACAGCGGGCGCAGAAACCATTTGTAGCGCGCACGGCTGGTCTCATAGAGATCATAGACGCGGCGCGGCGGCGTGTGGCAATAGAGGATGCGGGTCGCGTCCGGCCGGCCATATTTTGCCACCGCTTCCGTGGCGGCCTGGCCGGAGCCGATCAGGATATCGTAGTTATCGAATAACTTGCGGTTCTTCCAGAAAATCGCGCGCATCCAGAAAAAACGGATCACTTCCTTGTCCAGGATGCGGGAGGTCAGGATTTTCAGGCGCGGCCCGAGCCTTTTCTGGTAATCAGCATAAGTATTTTCGGCTGAATAAACAGTAATAAAATCAGCGCCCAGTTCAAGGGCGATCAACATAGCAGTCCTCTCCCCTCCTCCGCTCCAGCCGAGGTGGTCGTGGACGACAGCAATTTTTAAGTTGTTGAATCGTTCTTCCATATGTTATTCGGGCGTCATCTCACCGGGAGCCTTTTTCCTGAATGAGGCCACGATACTCGTCAGGTCTTCTTTCTTAAATCCGCCGAGCAGAAATATCACCGCGAAATAGATGATGCCGGAAATCGGGACGACGATGAATAAATTCAGCATATTTTTCGTCTGCTGCGCGAATACGGCCATCAAGGAAGCCGCGATCAAGGCTTTGAAGAATATTTTCAAAACACGTCCGTAATTATAGCGGGTGATCTGCGGTACGATCGACAGGCTCCAGAAAAAAGACAGGCCTGTCGTGATGGCCACGGTCAGACTGGCACCGGCCGCGCCGTAGCGCGGAATCAGGAGCAGATTCAGGATGGTGCTGACCACGGTGACGACGGCCATTATTATCGTATTGATCTTCTGCCGGTCGCAGGCATTCAAGAGCGCGCCGACGCCGAACATCAGGAAATTAAAGACGACTGCCGCCATCGACAGGCGCAGGGGGAGGACCGAATCGGCGTAACCGGAGCGGAAGACTACCACCAACTTATCGGCGATGACCATGATGCCGACCGCGATCGGCAGCGAGATGACGATCAGATAATTCATCGCCCGTTCAAAGGTGATGGCGAGCTGTGTGCGGTTGTTGGCCCAATAAGTAGCGAAGGCCGGATAAAGCGAGGCGGAAAAAGCCATCGGCAGGAATTGCAGAGCGAAAATGATCTTAAAGGCCACCTGGTAGATGCCGACCTCGCGATCGCCGGAAAAATATGATAACAAGACGGTATCGAGATACATATATACTCGCTGGAAGATACCGAACAGGGCGAACGGCAGGGCGATACCGATGATCAATCTGATAAGAGACGGGTCGAAACGCGGTCTGAGACTCACTCGCCAACGGTGCCTGACGATGAAGAGTGAATAGATGAAGTTGAATATGCTCGCCAGAGCCAGGCCGGCCATCAGGGCGCGGATGCCCAGACCGAGGCGCAGCGTGACCAGCCCCGCTCCGAGTACGATCAGTTGAAAAACGACCGAAGAGATACTTTCGAAAGACAGGTTATGAAAACCGCGGGAGATGGCGAAAAAACTCAAAGTGAAGGAATCGAGAATCATGCAGACCGAGGATAGGTAGACCAGCTGGCGGGCAAGCTCTGGGTAGCCGAGCAGGTTGATGGTCAGCCAGGTGGCCGCCAACGTCACGAGCGCGAGCGGAATTTTGAGTGACAGGATGTTGGAAAAGATCGCCTGCGCGCGTTCAGGCGTCTTGGCGGTCTCGCGGGTCAAGACGCTGGAAAGTCCCAAGTCGATAAAAACCGCGAAGATAGTAGTGAAAGACAGCGCAAAATAGTACTTGCCCAGGTCTTCGGGTCCGAGCGCTCGCGCGATGATGACGAAATACGAAAAAGAGATGATTTTTTGGACCACCAGGGCGAGCGTGTAGTATGAGGTATTTTTGGCTATATTTACGATTTTCGGTGGCATATATAAAAATACGCACTAGTGTGCTTCTTAATTGTAGCATAAATGAGCTAAAATTCAACAAAAGAAAAAGGACGGATAGCGTGAGCCATCCGTCCTCGATTTGTTGCAAAAGAACGTGTTCTTGGGGCTTAGAGCTTGCGCCCCTTGGTCTTGGAGACCTCGATCCGGTCGCCGAGCTGGATCACCTGGCTGAGCTTCGCCGGCTGGCCGGCGATCTCGGCGCCGATCTCGTTGTCGGCCGGCATGTTGAGCCCGTCGCGGCAGGCCTGGATCGCCGCCCAAAGCTTCTGTCCGACGAAAGCGCTCGCGTCGTAGGAGTTCGGGCCGTAGACGATCTCGGCGAGCGTCACGGTGACCTGCTCGCCTTCGCGTAGCGCGTAACCGTCCTCCATCACGAAGTCGTCGACCTTCGCGACCAGCCTGTCGGGCAGGCTGTGCATCGCCCGGATCGAATCGAGGAACTGGCCGAGCGTTGTGCCCTCCGGAACCGTGATGGCTTCCGTCGTTCCCCGATGATTGAAAGTGAAGCTGATGTTCCCGGCCGTCTCGCCCTCTTTCACCAGTCTCAGATTTCCCGTTCCTGCGGTCATCTTTTTACACCTCCCTTTCTGGTTTTTTAGTAACCTTCGGGTATGGCGAGCTTGCGTACTTTGCCGCTCGCCGTGTCGAAATACAATTCGTAATAGTCGATCTTGCCTTCCAGGTAGTTGGCGAAGGTGGCCAGCATCCAGCTGACCACGGCGATGACGCTCACCAGCCGTGCCGGCTTGGATGGTATGACCTCTTCGCAGGAGAGCTCGTAGGGAGCCTTGTCCTTCGGGTTCGCGATTTCCGGATGTTTGTACGTCAGATCGGGCGTTACGTCTTTGCCGTCTCGACGGATGTAGATGCAGACGTCGCCTTCGCTGTCGTGGTGTTCGTCCACGCCGCCGCTGATCAGAACTACATTCTCGAGCATCCGGCAATGGGCGTTGACCAGCGCCATGGTGACGTAGTTGTCGACCGCCAGAAAGACGATGTCGTCTTCTTCGATCAGCTCGGCCACGTTGTCCGCCGAGACATACTCACCGACCGAACGGAAACGGACGTTGGAAAATTCCGCGCGCAGCTCCTCTTTCTTCATCTCGGCCTTCTTGCCGAGTTCGCGGAAACGCTGGTTCTGGTAGTTTTTCGATTCGAACTTGTCGCCATCGATCAGGGTCACGATCGGCCGCTCCGGCCAATAGTTCGCAAGTTGGCCGAGAAAATGGACGAGGTTTGATCCGCCCGCCCCGATTCCGATCACTTTGATGCTGACGGCGGACATGTCTCACCTCCGAGGATATAGTAGTCCATTCTCTTCAGGAACGGCAGCATGGAAACTTTCTCCATCCAGTCATCCGGGCAAGCCAGGTTATCAAGCGTCAGTCCGTCCGGGATTTCCAGGGTAAAAAACAATGGCAACCTGGGATCCATCGGATGGCGCAGATATTCGACGCCTGGATCGAGCGGCAGCGGCCTTCTATGGTAGCCATACCAGAATTCGCTGAATCGTTCCAGGATCCGCATCCGCCAATACCTGAGTTTTTCACGGAAAGGCGGCAAGACCTCTTCTTTTTTCGAGGTACGGACGATCTCGTCCCAATTGCTGTAACCGGCCATCGGCGCCCAATATGGATCGGCTCCAGCGGCGGGCGCTTGCTGGCCGTCGCTGGTTTGCTGGCAGGGATTCGGAATCATCTCTTCCTTGAAGCCGGAAAGATATTCCAGCGGGTCGAGGTAAAAGCGTTGGCCATCGACCATGATTGAACAGCTGATCGACAACACCTTCGAGTTGAAGTTGCCGAAAGTGATGTGCATGCCGTCGAAGTTGACCTCATCTTTCTGGTCGCTTTCTCCCGGCCCGTCGGAATGGAAAGCCATATACGGTCCGTGGCTGTGGATCGAACCGACCAACAGGTAATCCTTGAACCGCCCTTCAGGCGAGTATTCCAGCTGGCCGTCGCCTACTTGCTGTTCCGGAGCGGCGAAGAGGTAACCCCGGCTCTTGTTATAGTAGATCAGCACCACCGCTTCCCCGCCGAACTTGCAGTAGGCGCGGTAGAAAAAGGCGGCGACCTTGAGCGTGTCTGCCAGCTCGATTTTCGGGTAATTTACTTCAAATACTTCCTGCTGGTAAGCAAGCCCAGGCAGCACCGTGATCGGCTGAACCGTGGTCAGAACCGGATTCCTTTTGTAGAGGAACCTGCCGTTGGCCGCTTCGATGAAGTACATGTTATCGGCCGGCGGCGTGGATCCGTATTCTTTGCGGTAGATTTTCAAGATCTGGCCTCCTTCGCCGCCTTGATGGCCTCGAACAGCTGGTTGACATCCGCGGTCAGCTCGACCTTACTATCTAGTACTTTGATCGGCAGCGGTTTTCCCGAGAGGACATCATCGACGAATTCATCGAAAATCTTATCGTTCGCGTCCTTCTCGTCCTCGGTTAGGTTATCGATCCGCTCCGACAGATAATCGAATTTCCTGCGAAATTCATCATCTGCCTTCAGTAATGCTTTATCCATGTTGATGCCATAGACGAAATCAGGATTACCCAGGCTGGTTTGGTGCCAATGGTATAGCGTTTCCAGGCTCGGATTGTTCCTGCGAAGTTTGTCGCGCGTATCGTCGTGATGGAAGGAAAAATAACCCTCCCAGAATTCATCGATCACCGAATCGCAAATCTGGGCGAGCGTCGATCTAAATTGTTTTCTGTCGCTCCTGCCGAGGCAGACGTTGCCATCCAGCCTGATGTTATAGAATGAAAACAGGTAGACGTTCTGTCTGACCGAGTCTAAACTGCGAGGCGACCAGTATGCCCACAATGATTCGAATTGGCCTTTATGCAGTACTACCAGAAAGAGGCAATAAGGAAAGGCGAGCTTGAGCGAGGTCTTGGCCAGCAGATCTTCCGGAACACGGCTAAGCGCTCCCCCGGCCTTCAGGACACTCTTTTCTTTTTCGAGCACCATCGGCGCGAAGTGGATTTCGCGCACAGCCGGCGGATCCTGGATTACCGCGATGGTCTTATCGCCTTTCCTGATCAAGAACCGCAAATTGCGAGGAATGGCGTCGCCGGAAGGCAGATCCTGCATCCGCCTGCACGCGTCATTGAATTTCCGTCTGAGCTGGCCGATGATCTCATCCTGGCATTGCTTGACGAGACGGGATGAGACGTTTCCGAGCAACAGACTCCTTGAGTAATGTAGGAATTCCGGCAAGGAAAGCCGATAATTCGTCAGGCGCAGTTTCGGCCGGTCGCCGTTCGCCTCCAGACTGAGATTCCGCATCACTACTTTGCCGTTCTTCTTGAGTCTGATTTCCGATCCCAGGAACGGCGAAATGAGCGTGCGGATAAATGGGAGGCTCTTTTTGGCGAGATTCGACGGTAGTCTCCTAAGGGACATCATCAACACATCGCAAGGAAGCAGCATGATGAACATCGGAAAGGCGGATAGTATGATGCCCACTGTTTGCTGATCCATCGCGGCTTGTGCTGCTTGTCGCAGATCAGGCGCCGAGATCGCGGACGTAATGACAGTCCGATAATGTAGAATGATGCCGGATACAAAAACGAATGCGATGACCGCCCCTTTGGCGATTATCCAGGGATACAAAGCTTTATAGCCGTTTGAATGGAAATACAAACCGCTCTTAATGAAGAAATATAACCACGAGCATGCCAGCACGAAATAGGCTGGCCACAGCCAGAGTAGGTTAGGGGCCAGTGGAATCCCCAGTTTTTTGCAGAGATATGCCGGCTTCGTGTAAAAGCTGTACTCGTGGATGTCCCACTTCACTTCAATCGAATCTTTCGCCGGTTCAGCTTCCCCGAATTTAGTCTTCTCCTTTTTTGCCTCGGCCCGTCTTTTTTGCCAGTCCTTCAACTCATTCTGGTACTTATTTGTCGGTTTCTGTACTCGTGTTATTGAGACAGGATTGGACCAGTCGACCAGCAGGTCAGCAAGGAAAGGCGAATACAACAAGCATGAAAGAAAAACCACACCCAGATAGAACATCATCTTTTTCAGTTTCAGTGTCGTCATTATCCCCTCCATAAAGGATTTTATATTGTCAAAGAAACAATCGTATAAATTAGCATTTTTTATTATATTTGTCAATATTAATAATTTACCTAATATACGACAAAACCCTGCGCGGATGACCTTGCAGGGTTTTGTCGTATATTAATATATTCGAGGATAAAGCAATGTGCTCGCTAGCGCTTCGCCCAACTGCGGGTCGCTTCGCCTGCTGGCGAAGCTCCTTAAAACCGGTCGGTTTTAATGTTTCCCAGACGGGAAAACCAAGGTTTTCCCGACCCCTTTCCTCCGCAATGTGCTCGCTAGCGCTTCGCACCATTGCTCGCTGCGCTCTCTAAAACCCGTCGGTTTTAGTATTTCCGGCACGGGAAACTCCCGTTTCCCGACTCTTTCCCGCATTGGGCTTCACTAGCGCTTCGCCCACTGCGGGGCCCTTCTGGCTTTTTTCAAACCAGGTTTTTTGCGTTCCTTGATACGGGCATCGCGGGTCAGAAAGTTTTTCGCTTTGAAAGCCAGACGCAAATCAGCCTCCATGGCAACCAGCGTGCGGGCGATACCGTGACGGATCGCACCAGCCTGGCCTTTCTTGCCGCCGCCGTTTACGATGATTGAAAAATCCAATTCTTTAGCGGTGCCGGCCTGTTTCAAAGGTTCCTTGGCGACCGAAACCAGCGTCGGGGTCATATAAGATTCCAGGGGTTGGCCGTTGACCATGATCAAGCCTTTGCCGGTCTTAAAAAGACGCACGCGCGCGGTAGCGCTCTTGCGGCGGCCGACCGCTTCCAGATATTTACCCTTGAATTTAGCGGACTCTTCGACAGCCGGTTTTTCCGAGTGCTCCGTCTTCTCAATTTTTTTTGAAATTTTTGCTTTCGCAACTGTCATATTTTCAGGTCTATTTGATTATTTAGGTTTATTTGATTATTAACCTTCTAAGCATATCGGTCCTGAATTTGATCGGCGGTAACATTTCTCGTACCGCTTTCCGCAGAACCTCGCCCGGATCTTTCTGAAATACTTTTTTCATCAAAGTCTGCTTCAAACCCCCAGGATGACCGGAATGCCGGATATAGGTCTTCTGTTCTAACTTCTTGCCGGTAAATTTAAGCAGTGAGATGTTTGACACCTCAACGATATCGCCGCGGTCCAGATGCGGTTCAAAACTCGCTTTGTTTTTGCCGCGCAAAAGTATGGCAATCTGACTGGCTAATCTGCCGACTGCTTGTCCGCTGGCGTCCAATTTGTGCATTTTTCGATCAATTTTTGTGGTCATATTTATAGGGGTCTGTCGTTGAATATGCTTTTGATGCGAAATTCTCAAAATTCGTGACAAATTTTTTAAACAAATTTAGAGGTTTATATGTAAGTATAAGCTGAAGAATTTTTTAGAAAATTTGGCCGAATTTTGGGGATTGAAGCCAAAATGATATTCGGCGACAGACCCTAAACCAATTCAATCTGAACCATTTTAGCGCCGTCGCCCTGGCGCGCGCCCAGCCGGATAATCCGGCAGAAGCCGCCTGAACGGTTTTTATAGCGTTCACCCAGGACTTCCAGCGATTTTTTGATTGCCATTTTTTGCGGCAGACTGGCGATGAGCGTTCGTCTGGCAGTCAAATCACCCTTCTTCGCCACGGTTATCGCCCGTTCAACCAGCGCGCGCACCACCTTGGCTTTCGCTTCGGTGGTTTTAACTTTTTCGTAAATCAAAATACTGGACGCTAAATTTCTCAGCATCGATTCCCTGGAGGCCTTATCCCTGTCTAGTATTTTGTTCTTATTTCTGTGTCGCATATATCTCCTATAAGCTATCAGCTAAAAGCTATAAGCTAGATTAATCTTTCTTCGGTCTTCCCCGTTTTTTCTTGGTGTCGTCGGTTTTTTCTTCCGTCTCTGTTTTTTCTTCAGCCGCTTCACTTGCCGGCTCTTCTGTCGCCTCGGGTTCAGCCGCTTCCTTGCCGATCAGCGCTCCGAACTGTTCAATCAGAATTTCCGTGGATTTGCCGAAAGCTTCTTCCACGCCGATCGTACCATCGGTCGTGATATTCAAGATAAGCTTATCCCAGTTGGTCATCTTGCCGACGCGTACGTTTTCAACATTGACCGAGACGGAAGTGACCGGTGAAAAAGGTGAATCCAGCTCGATGTATCCGAGTTCATGCTTGGTCCGTTCGCGGGCCTCGATAGTCTCATAGCCGCGGCCTTTGCGTACGAAGATTTCTATATTAAGATTTCCCGCCATATCGGTTATATGAGCGATGGAAAGATCCGGGTTGACGATTTCTGCTTCGCTGTTCTTGGTGAAATCTTTGGCTTTTACTTCTTTTTCGCCATGAGCTTCCAATTCCATCTTCACCACTTCATCGGAGTGGAGTTTGAAACGCAGTTGCTTCAGATTCAGGATGATTTCCAGCACATCTTCTTTAACATGCGGCAGGCTCATGAATTCGTGGTCGGCTCCCTTGATCTTGACGCCGACTACCGCAGCTCCGGGCAGAGATGATAAAAGCACCCGCCGAAGTGAATTACCGAGCGTGATGCCAAAACCGGGGAAACAGGGTTCGATCACTACCAATCCCTGGTCTTCCGCGTCGCCCTTCTCAAATTTGATTTTTTGCGGCAAAGCGATTTTTTCCATACGATAAATATTAAAATGAATTTAATCCTTGTTTTTTTCGGTTCTCCGTTCGTTATCTGGAGTAGAACTCGACGATCATCTGCGGATTGATATTGGTGATCAGATCTTTAGCGCTCGGCTGATTCAGCACCTTGCCGGACATCTCGCCGACGTTCAGATAAAGCCAGCTCGGCATCTTGGCCTTTTTCAAAGTTTCATTCAATTTGGAAAAAACTTTTTTTCGATCGGAGCCGTCCTTGATCTTGATGATATCGTTAGCCTTTACCTGATATGAAGGAATTGCCACTTTTTTGCCGTTGACTGTCATATGGCCATGCGTGATCAATTGTCTGGCCATATCGCGGGAAGGGGCGAAATTTAGGCGGTAAACCGTGTTGTCGAGGCGGGTCTCGAGGAGCGACAGAAAATTATCGGCCACATTGCCGGACAGTTTGTGAGCTTTTAAAAAAGTCAGTTTGAATTGTTTTTCCAGTAAACGGTATTCTTTCATCGCTTTCTGTTTTTCCTGGAGCTGCAAGCCGTACTCAGTCTGCCGCGTGCGTCCTTTGCCGCCGTGTACTCCGGGCGGATAATTCCGTTTGGTCAAGGCGCATTTCGCGCTTGAACAACGCTCCCCTTTAAGGAACATTTTTTCACCGACGCGCCGGCATTGTTTGCATTTTGGATCAAGATTTCTACCCATTTTTTCAATTTTAGATTTTAGATTGTCCCGCCACTTATAATTAATTAATGAGGGCGGGATCCCGCTGGGGCGGTGACGGATTTTGGATTTGATGCTAGATCTAAAATTTAAAATCCAAAATTTAAAATATTCCTAAACTCGTCTCGGTTTCTTAGGCCTGCATCCCCCATGCGGCAGCGGAGTCAGGTCTTTGATGCCGGTCACGATCAGACCGTTGGCGTTCAAAGCGCGGATCGCCGACTCACGGCCGGTGCCGACACCACGCACGAATACGCCCACTTCGGATAAGCCGAATTCCTTCGCTTTATCGACTGCGATGCGGGTGATGATCTGTGCGGCGTAAGGCGTTGATTTTTTCGGGCCTTTGAAACCGGCGATTCCGGCTGAAGCCCAGGAAAGCACATTACCTTCTTTATCGGTCAGGGTGACGATCGTATTGTTATAAGACGCCTTGACGTAGGCGCGGCCGACGGAAACCCGTTTCTCAACCTTTTTTTTGCGTTTTCGTTTCTTGATTTCAGTGCGTTCCGATTTCTTTTTTTCCAGGTGCTTCTTGACGCTGTCCGGCAGTTCTTCCGGCTGGCTCAGATTCGTCTTCATCGGTTTGTTATCGATTTTTTCGTCGCGAAGAGAAACGAATTTTTCTTCCGGCGCTTCTTTCACTTCAGCCTTAGCTTCTTTTTCAGCATTAACCACAGCGGGCTCGTCCGCTGCCTTATTATCCTTATCTTCAGTTTTTTTCTTATCTTCCGACATGAGTATGGTTTATTTGTAAATTCGTAATTGATTAGATTATAATTCGAGATGAATTCGCGATTTTAAGTTTTTTGCGCCGCATTGGTTCTGCCCGAGCCCATCGTTTTTCTGGCGTTGCCGCGAACTGTCCGGTTATTAGTCTTGGTGCGCTGGCCGCGAGTCGGCAAACCTTTCTGGTGCCTGGAACCGCGGTAGGAGCCGATATCTTTCAGGCGCTTGATGTTAGCCATGACTTCCCGGCGCAAGTCGCCTTCCACTTTGTTTTCCTTTTCGATCAGCACCCGGATCTTATTGACGTCCTCTTCCGTCAGGTTTTTTACGCGTATATTCGCGTCAACCTTAGCCCTGGTAAGGATACCCTGTGATTTGGACAGGCCGATACCATAAATATAGGTCAGAGCGATCTCTACCCTTTTTTCATTTGGAATTGTTACTCCGGCGATACGAACAGCCATGTTTTGAGAATTTTAAATTTTAGATTTGCGATTTTGGATTTAAATCTAAATTCTAAAATCCAAAATCTAAAATGTTTTTAGCCTTGTCTCTGTTTATGCTTCGGGTTCTTGCAAATAACACACACCCGGCCTTTACGGCGGATGGTTTTGCAGTCTTTACAGATTTTTTTTACCGAAGCTCTAACTTTCATACTGTATAAATTATAGACGGTAAGTTATTCTGCCCTTGGTCAGATCATAAGGGCTGATTTCCATCCTCACCCGATCACCCGGTGCCAGGCGGATCTTATGCATCCTCATCTTTCCGGAAAGGTGCGCTAATATTTCATTGCCGCTAGAAAGCAAAATCTTGAAAGCACCGGCCGGCAAGAGCTCCAGCACTTCCCCCTCCATCTCTAAAAAATTTTTTGAATCGATCGCGGCCTGATCTACTTGCCGTTTTTTTCTACGCATTAGACCTGTTGTTTAATAAGCTTTTTGTCGAAATTTTTAGATTTTGTGGAAATTCTTTCAAAAATTTTTGAGGGAATATGCACATATTAGCGATAAAATTTTTGAAAGAATTTACCGAAATCTGAGAATTGCAGACGGAGCTTATTAAGCAATAGGTCTAAATAGCAAAATAAAAAAGTTTTACCAGCATTCTGGTAAAATATTTAAGCCATGTTGAACTTACTTAAACGTAAAATAATTATATATGCTTGTCTATCTATTGTCAAGTGCTTAACGGCTAATTTAAGATAAGGAATATTTTAGCTAAAATTAAACAAAATATAGTTTACCCCCACACCAAAACAATTGGCGTTGCGGTTAATAACGAATTATCTCACAAACTTTGCATATGTGCTACTTTGTCTAAACACTTAATTTGGTGTGGGGGTTTATTCTAATACCGCCTTGATTCTGCGTATTCCGGCTGAGGAACTTTCTTCTTTTCGGATCTTAAAATGGCCGAGCTCGCCGGTGCGCTCGACATGCGGGCCGCCGCATATTTCCTGGCTGTAGGGCGGCTCTCCGTCACCCCTGCCAACGGTATAAACTTTGACTTTTTCCCCATATTTCGATTCAAAAACACCTTCCGCGCCGATTTTTTTCGCTTTCTCAAGCGGCATCTCCGCCATCGTGACCGGCAGGTCTTGCTGTATCACTTCATTTACTATCCGCTCGATTTCCGCTAATTGCACGGTAGTGACTTTCTCCGGGTGGGAAAAATCAAAACGCAGACGCTCCGGCGTGATATTGCTTCCCTTCTGATGCACATGGTCGCCCAAAACCCGGCGCATCGCCGCGAGCATCAGGTGTGAAGTGGTGTGGAGTTTAGTGGTTTCTTTACTGGCGTCGGCCAGTCCGCTCTTGAATTTGCCGACCATGGTGGATCGCGATAATTCCTGATGTTTCGCTATCTCAGTCTTATATCCCACCTCATCGACTTCAAGTCCGTCTTCTTTCGCCATTTCGATCGTCATCTCGATCGGGAAACCGTAGGTCTGATACAGATTAAAAGCATCATAGCCGGAAATCACTTTATTCGATTTCAGTTTGTTGAATTCTTTGAGTCCGTGCTCGACCGTCTTTTGGAATTTATCCTCTTCATCTTCCAACTGGCCGATGATGAATGCTTCATTTCGTGAAATCTCCGGATAGACGCTTTTATAATCATTGATGATTATTTTAGCAATCTCTTTCGTCCAGCGGTTGCTGGTGATACCGAGTTGTTTGCCGAAACGGATCGCTCTCCGGATGAGACGACGCACCATATAACCCTGGTCGACGTTCGACGGCGCGACCGCTTTTGGATCACCCATGATGAAAGTAGCGCCGCGCAGATGATCCGCGATCACCTCGAATGAACGGGTGTTGCCTTTATATTCTTTCCCGCCGGATAATTCTTTGATCTTATTAAGAACGTTGATGAACAGATCGGTTTCGAAGATGTTGTCCTTGCCTTGTACCACCATGGTCATTCTCTCGAAGCCGCCGCCGAAATCGACGTTCTGCTGTTTCAATTTCTCAAAACCGGTTTCAGTACGGATGAATTCCATGAAGACGCTATTGCCGATCTCGACGAAGCGTCCGCAGTCGCAATTGACGTGGCAGGGCTTGTCTTTGAATTGGGAATTTTCATGGCGCTGCAAATCCGCACCCAAGTCATAAAAAATTTCACTGTCCGGGCCGCCCGGTTCGCCGACCGGCATGTTGGCGGGAGCGCCTGACCGGGACCACCAATTCTTATTCTCAGCATAGTAAAAAATCTTGCCACCACCCATGCCGTTTTTTTCCGCGTTATCTACGTCCAAGGCATCGATGCTCTTTTCCTTGAAAAGTTCTTTCCAGATCCCGACCGCCTCATCATCGCGCCCGATGCCGATATCGGCATTGCCCTTGAACACGGTCACGTATAACCGGTTCGGGTCGACGTTCAATTGTTCAGTCAAAAATTCAAAAACCCAGCGCAGCTGCTCTTTCTTAAAATAATCTCCGAGCGACCAGTTGCCGAGCATCTCAAAAAAAGTAGTGTGCCGTCCATCTCCTACTTCCTCCAGGTCTTCAGCCCGGAATGATTTTTGCGAATTCACCAATCGCACGCCTTGAGGGTGTTTTTCACCCAAAAGATACGGCACAAGAGGCTGCATGCCGGAACCGATGAACAGGGTGGAGGCATCATTTTCCGGTAACAAAGAAGCGCTGGGCAGTATCGCATGCCCTTTTGATTTGAAAAAATCCAGATATTTTTGACGTAAATTATCGCCTGTCATGGCTTTATTGTAGATAGATTTTTTTATAAAAAAGATTCAACTTTGAGTCTCGCCCTGCGAAGCTTTCTTGTCCTCCGACTTGTCCTCCATAGCTTTAGCGACGGAGGAAGCTTCAGCGAAGGAGGAAGCGAAGGAGGGGCGTAAATTATTTCCAGTCATATTAAGCAATTATAAATTAAGAGGGTGATTTTGGCAAGAGTTAGGAATAATTAAGAGACCCCGCCTCGTGAAGAAGCGGGGTCGTTCCGATAGACGCGGAGCCTAAGCTCCTAGTGAGATCCCGTGGGGATCTCTTTGGTATCCGGAGACAGCCGGAGACTGTTTTCTTCTCGGTAACCCGAGAGGCCCTGTTTTTTACGCGGCTCAGGGCTTCCGCGACGGGGTTTTACTTCTTTCCGACCAAAAGGGCAATCATAGGCACGTTTCCTTTCCTGTGGGTGGGGATTGGTTGCGGGCCTGAAGCTCACGAACGTCGCTTGTAGGGGCGATCCCGTTTTTTTGCCCCTGGTTGCGGGAAGATGATTTAAATATAGCAAAAACTACTAATATATGCAAGGAAAACCACCCCGCCTTTCAGGCACCCCTCCTTTATAAGGAGGGGATGAAAAAACCGCCCCGGGTTAGCGGGACGGTTCGGCATTGCTCACCGCAGGCGGTTCGGCGATTGCTGGTTGCGAGGTCACATACCTGACAGCACATTGGCCGCCATAACCGACGAAGGCGATTGCCATGACAACGAGAATCAGGTGCGGGAAGTACCTTAAGATCGGATGCTGTTCTCTCTCTTTCTGATTCAAAATTGCCTCCTTAGATCGGTCCGATGCTTATCGGTTTAGTGGTTAGCGGTAATTTACCTCGATTTTCGAATGAACGATCATCTGGCCTTTCGCGTTCCAGCGGACCGTAAAGATCTTGGTATTCGTTTAGATCTTTGTCTAATTCCGCAATCCGGTTTATCGCAGACTGCATCTGCTCCTCGTGTTTTAGCTGATAGCGATAGTAGCTGAGATTGACCAACATCAACGCCACGATCAGCATGATGACTAAACTACGTTTTACAAAACTCATGCCAGCCCCCCTTGGTTTTTTAAATATCTATTTTATTTAATTTTAGCTAAAGAATATGATTTATTCAGTATAACTATTGACAGATATTTTATAGTGTGCTATTATACTGATAATTGAATGGAGGTATATCCCAGCGAGGAGGGGTCGATGGCCCGCAACCACTGGTATTACCAGCCCCCCTAGGGCTAGGGCAATTCAGGCGACAGTAGTTGCCAGTTCGTGAGGACTTCACGGGAAACCGGCCTTCGAAAGAAGGTATGACCAAAACGAATTGGCGACACACTCTGTCGCCTTTTTTCTTGCCTAAAAATTTTAAGCCTCAATTATCCCTCCGCCGAGCACCTCCCTGTTTTTGTAAAAAACCACGCTTTGGCCCGGGGTAACCGCCCTTTGCGGTTTGGTGAATTTTATTTTTAACCGAGTCTTGCCATTGCTCATAATAACGCAGTCAACCGGTAAATGTCTATAGCGGATGACCGCCTTGGCTTTCAAGGGTAATTTTGGCTTGCCGGAAATCCAGTCGGCTTCGCGGACAACCATTTCTTTTTTATACAAAAGTTTATTGTCATTATCCGGCACCACATACAAAGTGTTGGTTTGGTAGTCGCGACCGGCGACATAAAAGGGTCCGATGCCGCCGATCTCCACGCCTTTGCGCTGGCCGATAGTGTAAAGCGGTAGGCCCTGATGCTCACCGAGAACCACCCCCTGCCCCCTCCTTGGTAAGGAGGGGATTAAAAAGCTACCCCTTTTTTCTTCCTTAGTCTGAATCCCCTCCTTGAAAAGGAGGGGTGCCTGAAAGGCGGGGTGGTTTGCGCCTGGACATGAAGCAAGCAACTTAATCGGCCCCGGCTTCAATTTCAGATGCCGTTTCAAAAAATCATTATGCGATTTGCCGGGAATGAAACAGATCTCCTGGCTTTCCGGCTTCCCTGCTACCGCCAAGCCGGCTTTTTTGGCGAGCGCGCGCACTTCCGGCTTGATCAGATCGGCGAGCGGAAACAAAATCCGCTTCAATTTTTTTTGGTCCAGAGTATATAAAAAATATGTCTGGTCTTTATCTTTGTCTTTCGGCCGGCGCAAAATGATTTTCCCGCCACGCGTCGAGGTTTTAGCATAATGGCCGGTGGCGATGAAATCCGCGCCAAGCTCGTCAGCTTTTTTGAGCAGCAGTTCAAACTTGATATGCCGGTTGCATTCGACGCACGGGTTCGGCGTCTCGCCTTTTTTGTAGCCGGCCAGGAACGGATCGACCACCAGCTTTTTGAATGGCCGGTCGAAGTTGACCGTATACAATGGGATGCCCAATTTATTCGCCACCCGCCGCGCGTCATTGAACGAGGCCAGCGAACAGCATTTGTTCCCTGCCTCGCTTTTCGCGCCTCCCTCAGCCCAGAAATGCATAAACACACCGATCACCTCGAAGCCTTGTTTTTTCAATAACAAAGCCGCCACCGACGAATCAACGCCACCAGACATAGCCACGAGCACTTTTGGCTTCGTATTTTTTATAGCCATTTATTAAGGCTAACAAAAAAACGGAGTTATTTCAATCCCGTTTTTTTGTTAAATTATATAGGTTTTGCTATTATCACCAGCCGGTTCGTGGTGGAGAAGATCGGGTCGCAGGTGAAGATCGTCAGGATCGGCTGATCGGTCGGCTCGAGGATAGAGACCTCTTCGGCCGGTACGATTTTTGTCGAATCGACTTGGTAACCATAAACCTTGCCGCGCCAATTGACCTGGATCTCGTCGCCTTTAGTGAGTTTGTCCAAAAGGAAAAAGGTCAGGTTATTGGGCGGCAGGTACTTGAAGCGATGGCCGGTGATGATGGTATTCCCTCCTTTGTCCGGGCTGGAGCCGGTTGGCATAAGCCAGACGCCGTGGTTCAGGCCGTATTTTTCGTCAGCAGATTCAACAATCGGTGCGTCAACGCCGATTTTTTTTATGATGATCCGGTTCGGATTGTTGTCCTTCGGGGAGACTTGCGGCAAGGTCGCGCTCGCGGCAGCCGGGCCGGAATTTGCCGCCGTGCCGGTTGCTGCTGCGGATTCTTTGATATCTTTGGCTGTTTCGGCAGGCTCGATACGACCGGTATCGCTGATAAATTCGTATCTGATCAGCGGATACAGCGGTAAGGCGACCAGGTAAACCAATATCAAAACCGCGAGTCCAAGCGCCACGGCGCGTGCTAACCGGACAAGTCCCCCCTCAATTGGGGTGGGCATTTATTTCAGATAAGCTCGCTGTTTGCGGCTGAAGTAGAATGAGCCGCTCATCGCCAATAGTAACAGGATGAATTGAGTCATGTCAAAGCCGGTGTTCGGCAGTTTTACACCCAGAACTTTCGGTTCCAGCACTTTGATGGCCGCTTTCGCGGTGATGCCCGGGATTCCGTCTGCGGTCAGTTCTGCGGTGTTGGTGTAGTCGGCTGCCGGCAGTTCGCTGGAAACATTGACTGTATAATCAAAAGTTTTTTTCTCACCGGCTTTCAGTTCCCCGATATTCCAGGTCCTCACGGACGAGCCGTCGGCAAAAGTCAGTCCTTTAGGCAGGGTGTCTTTGAGGACGACACCAAAGGCTGAGGCGTTGCCGGTGTTTTCAACCGTCAGGGTGTATTTGACATTTTTCGTACCGGCAAAAGCCGCCTTCACGCCGACTGCTTTGGTGAGCTGCAGCGCCGGTTTCAGGGTTACGCCAAGCACTGAAGTGGCTACTGTCAAAGAGGTGCTCGTACCAAGCAACCAATACGGGGTCGAGCCGCCACCGCCACCACCGCAGTTTGAGGTGCAGACTGGAGGTGGTGGTGGAGGAGGGGTCTGTCCGCATTCGCGGGTCGCTGTCAGATCATAAAGCACCGGGCTGTTACCGCCATCGCTACGGTCGAAGCTGACCACTATTTTTAGGTATCTTGAAGTAAGTGAGGCTAAGCTCTGGCCGCTGGTGATTGTTTGCGGAGCGCCGAAAGTCACGCCGTCGCTTGAGGTCGCAACCGTCACGCTGAGACTGCCGCCATTCAAAGCCGCGGTCCAGCTGACATCCCTCCAGGGGTAGCCGGCGACCGAACCGTCGTGTACCACCGTCCAGGTGCCGCTTTGGGCCTTGCCGGAAAGAGTTGAGCCGGTCATATCGGAATAATTATATAGTTGTCCGCCGAGGTCGACGCTGGTAAAGTCGACTGCGCCGATCTTAGTGACTCCATCGGCACCGAGGTCGCCTAGGGCCGGATCAATGCGCGAAACAGTCTGGCTGTACATATTAGTCACCCAAACCTTGTTGTTAGCATCGACCGAGACACCGGTCGGGCCGGTGCCGACCGTGATGTTGCCTACCCAGGTGCCGTCGTTCAGTAGGTGTCCGACGGAGTTGCCCCAGAGCGAGTGGGCGACCCAGATATTATCATTCTGGTCGACCGCGCAACCCTGCGCGTTATTGGCATGGTAATTGAAGGTTCCCAAGAGAGAGCCGTCCGGAGCGAATTTACGGATCGCGCCGCCGGAAAGCGAGGTATTCCAGACATTGCCCTGGTGATCGATGCAGATGCCGTAACTGTCATGACTGTAGCCGATGGTCGAAGTACCGTTCGGCGCCACTAAAGGATAGGCGGTATCCCAGCGGATCAAAGGATTAGTCGACCAGATTATACCGCTCGCGGTGATCAGTCCGCCGTAGCCACCGTAGCCGACGCTCGCTTCATGGCGGATGATGTCGCCGGAGCCTGGCGTATTCCACTTGCCGCCCTTGATCAGGTCGAAATTACGACCGCTGGTACCGCTGACCCAGACATTATTATCTGCGGTGACGGAGATATGGCGGGCATCGCCGTTCGAAGTTTCGACGTAATGGACGATACATTCATCCTGCGCGGTTGCCACGTGGCGGTCGCCGGAGATGTCAGCCCAGGGTTTGATATCGCCCTGGCCGGTCGAGGTGTCGATCACGCCGTTGCCGTTCCGATCTTCGCACTGGCCGTTTTCCACCAGGCCGATGTGTGCGACCGATCCGTGGCCGTTATAAACGCCGTTGCGGTTCGCTACCCAGACGCTGCCGTCTTTGTCGACGGTCGTACGCGAGGTGTTGCCGTTGCCCACGCCTTGCGAGGCGGGCGAGGTCCAGTATTCACCGACGACCGCGCCGGTGTCGGTGTTGATCTTCACCATCGTGCCCTTACTCGAGACCGAAACCCAGATGAAGTTGAAGGCATTGACCTGGTCGGAAAGCTGGACCTGGTCGCTTGGGGTGTGGTTGACGTTAATCAGACTTCCCATGTCAAAATCAGCGTTCACGGTATAAGTGCCGGAGCCGGTACATTGCAGTACCTCGTTCTGGTGGTTGCCGAAATTTTTGCCGGACGGATTGTCACCGTCAATCGTTACATTGTATTTTCCGTTATCAGCCGGCTTCGTCTGTGTCCAACCTGATTGCTGGACTTCGCGGACGACATAGTCGTCGTCCGAAAGGTCGGCAAAACTGTAGTTGCCGTCGGAGTTGGTCTGCGTTGATGTTTCTTCATTATCCAACAGGCCGTTGTCATTTGAATCAAGATAAATCGTCCAGCCGGCGAGACCGCTTTCGCCCTCATCTCTGGTACCATTGTCGTTGGCGTCATTGAATTTCATACCGGAAATAGAGTGTAAAGATTGCGGCGTTTCGGTCTGGCAGGTGGAGCTGCAGCCATCGCCTGAGGCGGTGTTGCCATCATCGCATTGTTCGCCTTCGTTATTGACTAGGCCATCGCCGCAATATGGATTATTTATAAGCAGACAATCTCGTGAGCATGATTGATGCGCGCCGATGCCGTCCTGGTTGTCGCACTGCTCGGTCCCGTTCTTGACGTCGTCGCCGCAGGACAGGGTTGTTTCACAGGTGTCCCAGCCGCATTCGCTGTGGCAGGTTTGCGTACCTGCGTAGCCGGAGGTGGTGGTACAGGCTTGGCTGCCGCCATCGCAAGTTTCATCGCCATTCACCGTTTTATCGCCGCAAAACGCTCCGGTCACCGTCTGGCTATGGCAGCTCGAGTCGCAGTAATCGCAGGTTAAGCCGTACTCCGGTTGGCAGACCATACCGTTCGTGCTACCGGTGTCGCATTGTTCGCTGTCGTTGATAGCGCCGTCACCGCAGCTTTCCTGCGTTACACAACTATTCCATTGACAATCGCTATTACAAGTTTTTAGGCCGGAGTAGCCTGCATCGGTCCGGCATTCCGCCGAACCTTCTCCGTCGCACTGCTCGTTGTCCTGGTTAACCAGGTCGTCGCCGCAGTATGGCAAATTGATTATGGTGCAGGTTTCTGAACAGCTTTGATGCGCTCCGACACCGCTTGAACCGTCGCACTCTTCCGGACCATTCTTGAGACCGTCGCCGCATCTTTCAGTTGGCTCGCAAGAACCGAATTGGCACTGGTTGCAGGTCTGTTGGCCGGCATAATTACCATCGGCGACGCAAGTCTGCTGGGTCTGCCCTTCACAGGCTTCGCCCGGTGAGACAATGCCGTCACCGCAGACCAAAGGTCTGTTGTAGAAAGTGCAAGTTACGACGTCACTGGGACCGACCTGAACAGCGTAAAGTGTGTCTCCGTCAAGTCCGCTATTCTCAACGTTACAATCGGCATCAACTAGTGCGTAGCCACTCTGAACGTTTTCGGTGATATTATATTGACCGCTGTCTACATCCTCCGGCGAGGTTTGGCCGCTTACGTCAGTAGTTTTCGGTTCTCCGGCAACGGTAAACTGCCAGCCTTCGCCGTCAGTCTGATCGGTGGTCGTTTCCAGGTCGCCGTCCTGATCAATTACTTTATGGACCGTGATAGTTCCACCGCACAACGAGGTAGTTATCTCCTGTAAAGTCTCTGCCAAACCGCTGAAATTATCAGCGCTGTAATAAGCATCAGCGCTGGAAATCGCCTCTAAATTGGCTGGCGTGGTTGACGCGCCGATGCCAAGAGTAATAATTCTGGTTCCGCCGGTTTTGATCAGATTAGCTTTGGTGATTGCGGCGTTCAGGGCTGCCTGGACAAATCCATTGCCTGAACCTTGGTTCGGATTATATTTATTCGGATTTCCGTCCGAGGCAAAAATTATCAGGTTAGGTACTGTCGGACGCGGATCAAAGGTACTCTGGGCTTTGATCAGTCCGTCCTCCCAGTTGGTGGCGCCGCCATGCGGTTGGCCGCCTACTATCAATGGCGAATCAATGAAGCTTTTGACCTCTGTCGCATCACCGCTGAAATCACCGATTACTCTTGCCGTGGTGTCAAAATCGGTTACCGAAAATTGAGTCGGAGTGTCCGGTAAAAAAGAATCAACAAAACCCTTGAATGAAGTTCGCATCTGTCCGAGTTCCGTTGAGTCTATGCTGCCGGAACTGTCCAGAACCAGAGCGATATCAATACCACAGGATCGTTCTAAAATTGGGTTAGTCGCCGCTTGCGGTTGTTCTACTTGAGTGGCGTAGACTGCGGATGGCATCGAGAAAATCAGCGAGGCAATCATCGTAGTATTTAAAATCACGATACTCGCGCTGAAAATGCTGATCAGTTTGTAAAGTTTTTTCCTGCCTTTTTTACTTTGCAGCTGCCAAAGTTTTTCTTGAAAATTCTTCTTTCTCATAATAGTTTGTAAATTATTTATAAATTATATATAAAAAACCTCACTTAAAGTCAGGTTTGTAGTCAGATAAAAAATATTGGATTGATCGGCGCGCAAAAAATGTGGCTCAGGCAATGAATGCGTATTTTTTATTCCAGAATTCATTAAAATATATTTAAAATTGTCAGTAAATTATACCAAATCTTAGCCCAGGGTCAAAGAATATGTTGTGGATAACTTTACCCTCCCAGGCCTTGCGGCTGTGCGGGTTTACGTGGATTTAGGCGTAGAAGTTGCCGTGTTTTTTTCAACTACCGGTCTGGCAAGCACGACTAGGCGGTTGGTGCCGACATAAATCGGATCGCAGGTAAAAAGCGTTAATATCGGTTCTTTTGTCGGCTTAAGAATCGAAGTTGCATACTGATTCACAATTTTAGTCTCAAATACTTTATATTTGATGGTTTTGCCGTTCCAGATGACGATAATTTCATCGCCGGCTTGCACCTTATTCAATGCCCAGAAAGTTACGGGATGAGGAAATTTATGGAGCCAGCGATGGCCGGAGATGACGGTATTGCTTCCCTTGTCCGGGGTTGAGGTTTGCGGCAGGCGCCACATGCCCCGCATCAGCGCCCATTTGCCGTTCTTTGATTCAACGATCGGCGCGTCAACTTTAATTTTCTTAATAATCAGCCGGTTGACCGGTTTTTTGACGGTTTTGGCCGCCGCTGTGGCAGTTTGCGCCGAAACGAAGGAGAGTGAAAAAACAGCCAAGATTAAAAATACAAAAATCGTCTTGAAAATAAGGCGTTGTCGGTTGCGGGTTTTTTTTAACAAAAAATCGCTCATTGCTTAGGCAGATTTTTTTAACAGAGCTCTGAAACCCAGGAGCGCCAACAAGGTCAGGATCAGATAGGCAAATTCAGCATTGCTGAAGCCGGTTTCAGCCAGATTATTTCCACCTGCAGTCTCAGTAATTTTTTCACCAAGAACTTCCTGTTTGGGAGTCGGCGTTGGCTCGCTGGGTACATCTTGATCAGCAATAATACTGTCGGTGCCGCCATTGGTTGTGCCGCCGCTGATGAAACCGGTGAGTCCCGGAGAGCTACCGCGTGCCGGTGCTGAAGCTTGGGCGCTGACGGAAACATCAAAAGACAAAGTCTTATTCTGAAAATTATTGCCGGAAGCGCTATCGAACGAAACAGTGTATTCATAGATACCCGTCTGGCCGGCAGTAAGGATGCCCAGGTCAACCACACCCGCAGCAAAAAAAGCAGACATAGTGCCGGTATAAAGATTGACGGCGCCTTTGTTGATGGTCAGATTCAGCCGATCACCTAGACCGCCGGTGTTGATGACATTGGCAGCATTGGTAGTGATAATCAGGTTGTCCGCCGCTTTGCTGGTCACGGTGACCGATCTGGTGACGGTATCGCCCGGCACAAGGTTGGTTTCACCGAATAACGGCGAGTGTTCAAACAAAATATCAACAATCGTTCCGGCTTTTACGGAAAACGGAATAAACGTCAACAGTATCGCGGTGATGATTGCGGCAAGGTGCAGAATAAATTTTGGCTTAATCAATATGTTCATTTTATTATCTAATATTAGCACAGCTATCGGAGCTTAGCTCCGATAGAATTTAAATCTACGCACCTGAACCGCTATCCGTTATAACCGGGGCTTCGGGTAAAACTAATTCCGGCGGAGCCGGGGCAAGCGGTTGAGTGATGAGTGTTGTCTCGTTCGGAATCTGTTGTTCGGTTGGTTGGTCCGTGGTAGCTGCCGGTTCTTCGGTTGGCGTGGTCGGTTCCTCAGGAACGGTTATGTCGGGCGACGGAACGTCTGCCGGCTGGTCTGCTGGAATTTCAGGCGCAAGAATATCTGACGGTTCGGTCGTCGTAGTTTGGTCAACAGCATCATTTGTCACCGAGTCAGTCGCTGGTTCGGTCGTTGATGCAACCGGCTCAACAATTTCTGTAACAGTTCCGCCCGTTTCCGTCGGAGCGACTATCGGTTCCGGCGAGACGTAACCGTCTTCCCCTTCTTCCGCGATTGCCGGACCGAAGACGACGTCGGCTCCGTCAAAAGTATTTTCCTCGCCCGGTGTCGGGATCGGATCAACCCAAACATCAGGAATATATGAAGAACGGGCAAATGATTTTCCTTCAGGCGCGTCCTCGGTATAGGTGTGAGAATCGATCAACGAAGCACCATTTGAAATTTTGCCGTCGAACAAGCGCACTTCATCACCGCCGGTATTATCTAAAGCAAAACTGGAATTGCCGTTGCGATAAACTACCAAGTAATCGCCGGTCGGTATTACTGTTGAACCGGTATCGGTATTGCTTGTAGTGATCAATAGTTTATGTGAATCAGATTCGTCGTAAAGCGCCCAGCCGGCAACATCAACGGAGCTCGAGCCCGTATTGTAAAGCTCAACCCATTCCCCGCCAGGCTTGTGTGCCTTGTCGCTGCCGTGCGGATTGGGGAGAAATTCATTCAGGATAATCTTCCCCGCTCCCGCTGCCGGCTCGCAGACGACGGTGCTTTCGGCGGTAACCGGCGCGCCCCAGTCGGTCTGGTTAGACCAGAACTTGGCGGTATTAGTTACGGTCGAACCGCATTGAACCTTGCTGCAACCTGTGTTATCGGCTACTTTCATTTTCAAATCTATTTCAATCAGCGGATCAACGGGGTAAACGCTGCCAAAATTCCACTCGATGACACCGGTCGATTTGTAGACGCTGCCCGGTCTCCTACTTGAAGTGTAACTGACATATAGAAGAGAGGTTGGGTAAGCATCGTTGATCCTGACCCCTCCGCCGGTGCATACCTTGGTTCCGTAATTATCAAGAGTTATATGGTATGTTATTTCATCACCCGGGGCAACTTCTGCCTTGTCCACGGTTTTGGTGATTCTCATCGCGCAGCTGTCAGGCGGCGGGGGCGGTTCACAGCTTTTGCAGATGCGGACCGATACCAGATTATTGGTTATATCCAGAAGGTTTTTTATCGCCTCCAGTTCTTCTCTCGGCGGCTCCGGGGTCTGTCTGAGCAGCGCATCAGCCTGTTCAACAATTGATTCAAGAGTACTCGTGCTGCCATCAGGAATATAATCATCAAGATAAAAATGGAAGATATTGAATTTCATCGCCAACAGCTGCTTTTTCAAAAGATCACGCATGTTGCTGCCGCTGTAGGCTAAGATATCAAAGACCTGTGTCTGGTTGTCGATCATTTCGTCGGTGCCGGTGGCATTTCCGAATTCGTCCGTTGTGGTTGCGCCGATAAACTGCGGCAGGTGCGCCAGATATATTTCCGGGTGGGTCTTCCAATAGCCGTGGGAACGGATTTCGTAATCATTGCAATACGGCGCCTGAACTTCGGTCGGAAACGTTTCAAAATCGGAGAAGCCCGTCGGGAAGGCTAGATCATGCCTGGTTTGCTGGCCCTGGAAATCAGTACTGAAGGTGCAGATCTGCCCTTCCAATTCAGCAGGCGTGGTGGTTGCGAATGATAAGTTGAAAGTCCAATCGGTCGGGTCGGAAAATTCGGTCAGGCCGTAATCAAAATCTTTGACCGGACCCGCATATTCCGGCTCACCGCCGTTGATATTGGCGGTAAGCAGAACATAATCGCAGACATCGCCTGATATATTGCTGGACGAGGCGGTGTATCTGAAAGGGTTACCAAAGTTATTGAAATGGATAGACTTTTCCAGGGGGTTGCCGGTAGCGGCGCAGATGGAACTTGTGGCCACCGCCGTATCCAAACTGAAATCCAAGATGCCGGCAGTGAAATCATTATTGTCTGAAATTTCCTTGTCCGAAAGATAGGCAACCGTTCCGCCAACGCCGCGCAGCAGCATGGCACTCATCGTTGAAAGCAAAATCAGCGTAATCAGCCGCAGCAGTCGGCCGCCGAAAAAACCAAAATCGGCGCGCGTTTGTACCGCTCGTTTTTTCAGTGAACCGGCGTTTTTGGTCAGTAAGAAGTCGCTGAAACCGGCGGTTCTATTAAGTTTTCGGCTGTTCGTTTTCATTTATTTTAGCTTTTTTCATCTTCACTATCTCATCTCTTATCTTCTTCCCTTCATCAAATATGACTAGCAGGGCGGGAATGATAATAATCAGCGCGAAGCCGTAGGGCTTTTTAGCGGTATTGATGGCATAGCCGAGATACGGGATGGTAAAAAGTTCTTTGCCGACGATTTCATTTTTCTTGATTTCCCTGACATCCGGTGCGTTGTTGGCATCGCCCTTGGTGATGAAGGTCTCTACGCCATTGTTATTTTTGATTTCATTTATCCGGTGCGTGGTCGGGGTTTGCGTCTTGCTGATCTTACCGAATGTGATGACATCGCCGACTTTGTATTCGGCGGCCGGCTTAACGACTACGATACTGCCGGTGTGGATGCTCGGTTCCATCGAGCCGGAGAGGACGGCCAAAACCTTGAAGTTGCCGGTGATCGGGAAAACCGAGATCAGCAAAAGTACCGCGATCAGAGCGATGGCAGTGATGAACAGATAATACAAGATGTTAAATATTTTCATTTGATTCTTTTATTATTCCGTGAAAGCGGAAGTCTTCTCCTGTCATTCCCGCGCAGGCGGGAATCTTAGATCCCCTTACCTCGCTTCGCTCGCCGGGGATGACAGAGTGGGGCGAGTTGTTTTTTCAAGAATTCAGTCTGCAGCCCCAAATTGATTGAGGCTGCAAGTGAAGCCTTGCTAATCTAACATAGTTATCGCGACAGGAGTGCCGGAGAACAAGCGAAACTCGCGTTGTTTCTCTGTTGCACCGCGTAAGCGGTGAGCGAGGTCAACAGAACATCCGATTGTGCGATGTTCTGATTTCCAGCGCCCGTACAAGAGATGACACCGGTTGTCGGGTCTACGCTTTGAGCGCCGAAACACCAAGCTACGCCGATGTTGGCAGTCGTAGTGGCGGTTAATGGCAGCCTATTCATGCTTGCCATATTCACCAAAGACCCTGGTCCGTAGAGAATTGTTTCGCCGGAGTTGTGAGTGTTATCACCATTAGCTTCCAGCCAAACCACCGCGTTCAGGAACTGCGAAAGTTCGCCGTTACCGGGTCCATCAGTTATATCACCGACTTCTGAGTCCAGAATGACATTTTCATTGTCTTGCGGATTGGTGACCATCATGCAAGAGTAGGCATCATTGTTGAAGACGTGCAGGCTGATGATATCTGTCCCGTAATCGCCCGGTTTTACATCGTCGAACTTCCAAAAGTAATCACCTGTATCAAGGTCTTTTTCACTCCACAGGTTGCAGTTGCCGCCGCTAATCTCGTAAGTGCAGTCGTACGGCCGCAAACTGACGTTATCTAGAAATATACCAAGCGAATCGTTGGTGCCGCCGCCGATGAATTCCACCTTGGTGGTGTTGCCGGTAGCGTTGAATTCGTAGGTGTATTCCGCCCAGACGATTGAGGCTCCACCCGCCAGAGAATCGTGGGTCGCGACCAGCGAGCCGTCGATGTTCACAGTCATAATATTTTGACCGACGACGGTATTAGGACGCGGCGAGTAGTAATAATGCAGCCTGTATTTCGCACCTGGCGTAGTGGCAATGTCCTGATGAATTTTGATCAGAGCCGGTTCGCCGTTCAATGGATCGTTCGGACCAAACCAGTCAGAATCGAGTTCTGCATATTGGTCGCCATCTTGAGCAGGACCGAGTACGTTCTCATGATATTCTACCAGAGCCGGTTCGGGTCTGGTGCGACTGTTGTACGAAGCGGAACCTCCGTTCCACTCAACCGTCCACTCAAGGCCGGTTGAGCCGGAAGGAAAGATCTGCCACTTGGCAGGATCTGTCACTTCCGGTACCTCAAAACTGCCGTTCTTGATCAGGTTTGTACCCAAATTTTCCACGCAATTTCTGACGCATTCCTTGCCGTCATACATGGAATATTTGTGATCGACCTTCAGATCAATAGCACCGGCGGTAAAGATATTGCCGGTTGAGATTTCCGTATCGCTGAACAACGCAAACGTTCCGCCTACCGCCAAAGCCGCAGCAACTATGATGAGACCGAGACTGTAATATATTTTTCTCATATAGAGTCGTTAGAAGCGGTTAATTAATCTCTGAATTCACCAATTGGGCATGGTTTATCAGAATTATAATGGTTTCTGAATTGCTCAATACGGAATTCGATATCAGCGCCAAATTTGTCAGTTTGAACATTGTTAGTAACGGAGATTGGAACTTCCCAGCCGATACCAAAATAAGTCGTGCTGTCGCCAGCAAGTTTACCAATGCCCCAACTTTCAACCTCATCTAAGGTGCCGGTTGTTAATGGGACATCTCCGCAGTTCGGGCTATAAATATTATCACCAGGTTGTACATTGGCGCACTCTGAAGAATTGGGATTGGCTACTGCCATGTCAGACCAAATAGTGAAGATAGTATTTTCATCTAGCTCACCATCGCCAGTCGGGACGCAGCCTGGTTCCTCCGCTAATTCTGGCTCCGTGCAGGTGAAGTCAGAATCACCATTCTTATTGATTGTCACGAACCCGCAGGCATCGTTGTTATTTACATGCATACTTACAGTATCTTCACCCTTATCACCTGGCTTGACGTCAGCTAAATTGAAAAACAAATCACCTCGACCTAAATCTTTTAATGACCAGTTACCATATTCAGCGGTTACGCCGTTGTAGGTGGCCTTACTGTCAATGGTTAAATCCAGGCTACCGGCAGTGAAAGTATTGCCTGTCGAGGTCTCGGTGTCCGAGAAGTAAGCCGTGGTAGCGCCGATGGCGATAGCCGCGACCGCCGCGATCATCGCGACGCTTAAAACAATTTTTTTCATAAGTTTGTTTGGTTAAACCTTCCTGATTCATCTCCCCCGCCCTCCTAGTCGACCTTTACCCCGTAGTTTCTTTAGAAAGAATGGGGTTTAAATTTGCGGTAAAAATGAATCGTCTTTTTTTAGTTTAACCGGTTTAATTATTAATTACTTAATTACTATATAAATTAAATTATCTCGAAGAAAATAATTAGTTGGCCTCAACCTTGACTATCGGCTGATATGCAGTCCAACCGGTCGGATCAAGACGGAAAGTTCCGAGTCCACCGGCGCCACCATCGTTGTAAGCTCCGGACCAGGTCGAATTCATGTAAGCGCCATCAGGTAATGGATAAGTAACTGATCCTAAAGTGTTTAGGGCCACATTCAAGGAGTCATATCCGCAGCCGCCATCTTCTGAGTAGCAGGTCGCCGCTTCACCCACCGGAGCATAACCGTAATGAGTGGTATTATATGCAAGACTGATGATTACATTATCGGGCAAGGTGACGCCCGTCAGATCAAAACTGATTGGCGTTGCAAGCCCATTAAAACAAGTCGTACCATTCCACCATCCGCCTGCCGGACAATTTACAGGATCCTTGGAGGGTCTGTAGGGTATGGCAAATGTTTGAGTCTTAGTTGTTATCAGACTGCCGACAGAATTACCGGAACCGACACTATAAATGTTAAGTGTAATCGGATGGCTGAACGTCGATCCTGGCGTCGTTACGCAAGTAGCTAAATTCCAACTGCCGCTTTCACAACCCCAGCTACTCATCATAATCGTAACCTTTGGATCGGTGCGGTTTGTCCCTGTAAGTAATATTTGACCACCAAACTCAGATGCCGACTGTGCTTCATAGGCTTGACTGGGGTAATTTCCTGCCAGCGGGTCCGGAATGCTGTTATACACAACATCAACTGTAGGTGTGGTCTGTGGTGTCGGGCAGGTGAAATTCGGATTATTCCTTTCCTGCTCAACATAAAATCTGATATCACCGATCAGCGAGTCGGTTTGTGAAACGTTGGTCACAGCTGAACCACTACAAGATAATGTATGGCCGCCAACGGTTATAGCGCCATAACACCAATAAAGACCGATGTAATTCGTGGAACCGCCCGGCAATACGCCGAGATTATAAGACTTTCCATTCAACACATCGCTGGCCGGGCCAGAGATATTGGAAAACAGAGGCATTTCTTCTCCGTTCCAAACATTATCGCCATTATCGCCCCAGGCGAATACATTCAATTCTTGTGCTAACTCGCCGGTTGTCAGGCCGTTTGTGTCAACCGCTGCTTCCGGCTCGGTCTGTGAATTGTCGTTATTCTGCATCTTTTCAAAAATAACGCAGGCTTTGGCCGGGTTATTGTTGACATGCAGGCTGATGGTGTTTTCACCCTGATCACCAGGCTTCACATCATCAAAAGAAAAGAATTTTTGGCTTGTTATATCTAAGCCACCAGAATTCTCATCTTGGCCCCAATTGCCAACGCAATTTGTGGCACTTCCATTGTACGAACATTGAGAATCGACCTTCAGATCGATTGCCCCGGCAGTGAAAGTATTGCCGGTTGAGGTCTCGGTGTCCGAGAAGTAAGCCGTGGTAGCGCCGATGGCGATAGCCGCGACCGCCGCGATCATCGCGACGCTTAAAATAATTTTTTTCATAGAGTTCTTGTTATCGGTCAAACCATCCCATTCATTTCTCCCGCCTTGTTCGACCAACGCGGCGGAAGCGATAAATTCTCCTTTGGTTTAACCGTGTTAATTAATGTTAGTTAGAATTATTTATATGTAAATTTAATAATCTTAGTTTAAATCTGATCCGTTGCAATTCTGATCTATTCCATCATTGACTACCTCTGGTGCGCCTGGATAGACTGAGGCATTAGCATCATTACAGTCATCGTCATTTGTTGAATAACCTACAGTAGGCTGAGTGCACGCCTGGAGTGGTCCACCCGGCTGCCCGTAGCCATCTCCGTCCGCGTCCTTATAATAATTAATTAGGACTCCATCATCTGTTGTGCCATCGCAATCGTTGTCTTGGCCATCGCAGACCTCAACAACCGGATTGCCAGGTATACAAGAGACTAGCGCGCCGGCCTGGCAGGCATCAATTGTTCGTGCGCAACTACCAATACCGCACGACACTGTGCCAAGGCCTTCGTCAGTTTGTTCGTCGCAATCATTGTCTTGGCCGTCGCAGACTTCAATGTTTCCGCCGGTATTATCCGAGCACACTAGAGCTCCGGCGACGCAAGAACGGGTACCTTCCATACACAGGTCCGAATCAATGCCATCGCAAGCCGTGCCGGCTTCAGCCGTATTATTATCAACCTGCCCATCGCAATTATCATCTAAACCATTACAAACCTCCGATGTTGATTGGACATTTTGGACGCAGACGATGCCACCCTGCTGACACTGCAGCGTGCCAACGGCGCAAAGACCTTGTAGCCCTGTGCTACAGGCGCCCCCGCCGCCCGGGTTGTCTTCATCAGTCTGGCCGTCGCAATCGTTATCAATGCCATCGCAAATTTCCACTCCGCCATTTGAGGGCGTACAACTCGGCGCGGGACAATCCGCAATGCAATTTTCTGAATTTTCGTCCGGATCACATACGGCGTTACCACAGAATGAGTCAGTCGGCTCACCGTTCAAACTTGAGCAGAGAAAGGTTGACATATTTCGCGACTGCACTGCGGTAAATTTGATATCAGCGGTAACACTGTCGGTCTGAATGATATTGCCGGTTTCAATCGGCACGGTCCAGGCGGCGCCGATGCAATAGGTGTCATCGCCAACAAACGGCACGCCTCCGGTGGAAGCATCAGCCAGCGGCCAAAGCGTATCACTGATCGGCTGGTTGTTTACGAAAGTCTGTTCACCTGGATCCAATTCATTATTACAGGCATAATCGCCGGCGCCATTGTCTTTCCAAAGAGTCAGCTTCAAGTAATTCTGCAGTTCACCTTCCCCTAACCCGGGAGTACCGCAATTGGTGTCGCTCGGTGATTCCGGCGAGTCACAGCCGTTATCATAATTTTTCAAATTGGTGATCTGGGCGCACATCCAGGCGTCGTTATTGATGACATGCATGCTGATGGTGTCTTCGCCCGTGTCTCCCGGTTTGACATCATTTAGGTTAAAAAATAATTCGCCATTCAGGTCTTTTTCTTCCCAGTTACAGGCGCAGGCTTCATCGGTATTGCCCCATTTACCATTGACGCAATCGCGTCCGTTGTAGTGACAGGTGCTGTCGATCTTCAGATTCAGCTTCCCTGCTTTAAAGGTGTTGCCGGCACTCGTTTCCGTGTCGGAAAAATAGGCGATAGTGCCGCCGATCGCTAGCGACGCGACAATGGCAATACTCAAAAAACTAAAAACGATTTTTTTATTAGTCTTGATAAACGAAGTGATTTTTTGAAACATAGCTTATTGTTATTATTAATAAATGATATTACTTCAATAAAAAACGCCCCCAAAACACAAGCGGCGGTGGCCGTTTGAGTTCTTGGGGCGTTGTTGTTTGTGAAAAACGTTATTGCCCGTCCAAATTATTCAGATGTTAAATCATCGGTACACCGGAGCGCAGCCGCTTTCCGGCTGGTCCAGCCCGTATTCTTCCGCGGGCCTCGGCTCCTGGCACTGGATATAAATTTCCTTATCTTTGATCGTCAGAATATTAAGCGACTTACACTTGGGGCACTTTTTTTCCTGCTTGATAAAACCGGCAAATTTCATGATATTAGCGAAATGGCAGGTGCATTTAGCGCAGCGCCAGATGAATTCTCCGATCATACAAATAAAAAAATCCCGCTATAAATTAACGGGAACCTTTTCGGACTATATGTGAAAAACAAAACTCGCCAGCAGCTTTTATTTTTTGCTTGCGAATTTATGTTCAGTTTTTTAAACCCCCCGCTCACCATTGAGAATATTTAGATTAACTATATGACCTAATATCCTGTTTTTAATCGGTCGATCCAAGGCCTATTCTCAAACAATCTTGATGCTATAATTTAACAAATTAAAAAAAATAAGTCAAATGCGACTTAGGTGAATAAGCCATAAAGGGGGTTATACTGGATTATAACCCCCTTATCATTATCGTTTTAGGACTATTTAAGGGTTGATTTGACATAACGTGCCCACCGGGAAATCAGAACGGCCGCGGCGAGTGCGATTAATAACATAAATGCCTCGCCCAAGTCAAATCCGGTGCTGGGCAGTTCTTTTACACCTAATATCTCCGGAGCGCGGACATTCAGCTCGGCCTTGGCCGAGACTGACGAGGCGTTCGTGGCCGTGGCAACTGCCGTATTGGCATAGACATCGGTCGGGGCGGCGAGCAACACGTCAACCAGGTAAGTGAAGGTCCTGATTTCGCCGGCACCGAGCGTGCCGACATTCCAGCTCTTAACGGTAGTGCTTGAATCAGTGTAGACCAAGCCGGCGGGCAAGGTGTCAGTGATTAAAACATCGTTTGCCGTCGCCAGGCCGTTATTGGTAATGGTGATTGAGTAACCGATTTTTTTAGTCCCGGCAAAGACATTGGTTTTATCAGCCTTCTTGGAAATTAAGAGAGACGGAGTATTGATTACTGGCGTAGTTGAATTGCCGGTGCTTGTTTGCAGCAGGTAGAAAGGCGTTGAGCCGCCACCTCCCCCACCCCCGCAGTTGATGGTGCAGACCGGCGTTTTGACTACGCTGGTGGCGCTGGCGGTGTTGTCAGCCGGAGTCGGGTCGGTCACGCCTGGTTCGGCCACCACAACCGTGTTGGTGATGGTTTTTCCGGCGGTACCCTGATTGACTGTCGCGGTGATGATCAAGGTCGTGGAAGCGCCGATGGCTAACTCGGGTATGTTCCAAGTGCTTGATGCGTATGATCCGGAGGTGGAGGTCGCCGAAACAAAGGTCAAATCAACCGGCAGAGTATCGGTTGCGGTGACATTGGTGGCGGTCGCTGTACCGTGATTATAAACCACGATCGTATATATCAGGGTGTCGCCGGCATTTGGAGCGGTTGAGTTTACTGCTTTGGTTACGGCCAAATCTTTCTGTGGCGTGGTGGTCGCCGAAAAAGAATTGACGAAATTATTATTCGGCGATGAAGTGCCGCTGACCAGATTTATCAGCGCTTGCGGCAGTTCCAGATTCAGCCAGCCGGGCAGGAGAATCTGTGCCAAGCCGTAAGCCCCGGGCAGGAGATTGTCAAAGATGTAGTAACCGTTAATGGCAGATGAAGTAGTCGCAATCTCAGTCCCCGTGGCGCTGCCGGCCAGAAGTTTGATTATCCAACCCGATAGCGGTGAACGATCCCCTGTGGTGGAGGCAAGGCCATCCAAATCATGAAGTTCATAACCGGAAATACTTGATAATCTGCTGTTGTTGAAATTCACTTGAGCCTGTTGATTGGCAACAACACTGATATCAGTAAAACCTGATTGAGACTCCAGGGCGTACCAGCCGGTTTGTATCGCTTCCGAGACTGAATATTGCCCCACCGGTAAATTGCTGAAAGTGGTGCAGCCGGTTTGATCAGTGGCTTGGGTCGTGGTGGCAACGCCGTTGGCAACGGAGATATTCCAGGCTGCAAGAGGCAAGCGGTCGGTCGTTGAGCTGGCATTACCATCCAGATCTTCATATTTGCAGGCTTTGATCGAGCCGGTTTCAGAAGGAATTTGCTCCAGAGTGCATTGCGCGCTGCAGCGATAGCCGATGGTAACGCCATCAATACTATCGCATTGCTCCGCTCCGTTCTTCACGGCATCACCGCAGTAAGGTCCGGTGAGAGTTATTTCCTGGCAGGAAGCGGAACAGTAATTGCAGCTGCTGCCATATGCCGGGGTGCAAGCGATGCCATTAGACTGCCCATTATCGCAAGTTTCATTCGTACCCTGATCAATGATTGAATTGCCGCAGTTCGGCAGGTAGTTGCCGAAATCGGCATCAGTTTTATTCTCGCCTCGGGCGAGGGTGAAGGTATATGCGCTGATCGTCGGATAGGTTTGGACATAAACCGTGCTCTGGTTTTGGTCTTCGCTGATAATGTAGCTGCCGGGCTCTAAGCCGTTGAAGAGATAGCAGCCTTCTGAATCGGTCTGCTGGCTCGTCGTGGCGGTACCGGTCAAATTTATCTTCCAGCCTGGCAGTTTCGGTTCGCCGCTGATATTGCCGTCATTGTTGGTATCGTTATACTTGCAGCCGCCGATCGAACCGTATTGGCAGACATCAAAGGCGATTTCGCTGAAAATCGAGTCCAGGTCGTTGGCGGTCGGCGCGTAATGATACTCGCCATGGGTAGAGCTGGCGATCTGTTTCAACATGTTTTCATTGACACCCAGGCCCAAGCCGATAGTATAGATCTTGATTCCCGCGGCCGCTGCTTCGAGCGCCTTGGCTTGTGCATAAGCTACATCGGCCGGAAATTCTCCGGTGCCGGGGCCGTTGGGTTTGTTGGCCATACCATCGGTCAACAAGATTTCAATCTTGACCGCTTGAGCATCGCCGTTGGCTGCAAATTGTCCGTTGCCGAGGGCGATGCCATCGCCGATGTTAGTTGCGCCGCCCGCGACCAGATTATCGATCGCGGTTTTGGTAGATGAATGATTATTAGATAGCGCTTTATCCAGAGTCGCCGTATTGCTGTATGACACCAGACCGGATTGGTCATCGGCGCCAAGCCGATCGACAAAGGTATCGGCTGCATTTTTTGCCTGGGAAAGCCGCGTCGGCGTATCATAACCCATACTGCCCGAACGATCCATGACAAAAACCACATCAAAATTCACCCTACATAGTTCCTGACTGATGGTGCAGTTGGCCGTACAGCTTTGACCCGGCACAATACCGGACTGGCCATCGCATTCTTCGGTACCGTTTTTGATATTATCACCGCAATACGGGCCGAGGATGGTGATCGGTTTACAGGTCAGATCGCAGTAAGAACAGCTACCGCCGTAAGCAGGCGCGCAGGTCGTGGTGTTCCCTGTCCCATCATCGCAGAATTCCCCGTTATCCAGTTTCCCGTCCCCGCAAAAAGACAGTCCGGTCAGGGTGCAATTTGCCGTGCAAGTCTGGCCCGGTACGACACCGTCCGTGCCGTCACATTCTTCACCAACGTTTTTTGTGCCATCGCCGCAATAGGGTATATATTCCCAAGTACATTGCCCGGTACAACTGTAATGTTCGCGCGTGGTGGCAGTGCCGTCACACTGTTCGCCGTCATTGATGATGTTATCACCGCAGGATTCTTGCGGTACGCAGCCGCTCCATTGGCATTGCGTGCAGGTTTGCGCACCGACGTAGCCGCCGCCGGCCGGACAAGATTGAGTCGCCGGACCTTCGCAAGCTTCGCCGTCATTAACAACGCCGTCACCGCAATACGGTCCGTGCAAATTCACTATGGTGCAATTATCAGAGCAATAAGAACAGCTGCCGCCGTAAGCGGGCGTGCAGACATCGCCGTTAGCCAGGCCATCATCACACTCTTCAGTGTCCGCCTTTTTTCCGTCGCCGCAAACATTCGGACAAGCGACGGTGGTAGTGGCAATCGCCTCAGGCGACCAGCCGGTTTCATTTGAAAAATATTTAGCGCGATTAGTCAGCAGCGCATCACAGGCGGTGGTGGTGGCGACAGTCATAGTCAGATCGATCTCTTTATCGGCGCCGGGCGCCATTACGCCGAAATTCCAGGACAGATAGGTCGAGGTGGTGGCAGTCGGCGTGATGCTCGCGCTGACGTATGAAGTCAAGAGGTCAAAGGTATCTTTCAGCTCTACCCCGCCGCCGGTGCAATCAGCTGTGCCGACATTTTTGAAGCTGAGATGATAATTCAAGGTTCCTCCGGGCGCGACCGGATCGGGCGAGTCGGTTTTGGTCAATTCCAAAAGACATTCATTTTGGCAGCTTGAAGAACAGCCATCCTTGCTGACCGTATTTCCATCATCGCATTGCTCGCCGCTTTCAATCGAACCATTGCCGCAGACGGTCACACAGGCAGGACCGATACCGAGGTCGGCGATAGCGCTCGCCTTGAGCGGCAAAAAAGTTCCTATGGCGACCGAATTCAATAAAAGCATTACGCCGGAAAACATCGCAATCACACTTTGTCTTCGCTCCAGATTTTTAGTTTTTAAATTGTGCGTTTTCATATGAGCTTGATGAGGTTAATAAATATAATAAATATAATTGCGGCTATTCGATATCCTCAATGATGATTTTTTCTTTTTTAGGTTTTTTAAGGTTATTTTGATAGAATTGCGAGGTTGAGCGAGAGATTTTTTTATTTATTCTGGCTTTTTTTCTGGCAACATAAATATTCATAAAACTGACAAATAGGGCGAGCAGGCCTAGGGCCAGAAGGAATTCCCAGCGCATAAACGGCTGATACCAGGCGCCGTAAATTTGCGGCGCACCCAGAATGAAATGAAAATATTTTTGTACTGCGCTTTCTCCGTTGACCAAAAAATTCAATTCCACCAGGTATTTGCCGGGCTGCAGATTGTTGGTCGGAATCTCAATTTTGGATATCTCCTCGATCGATCCCGGCAAGACCGCAGACAACTCTTCCGGAAAGGGATAAATCGCATTATGAAAAATAGTCGTATCCTGCATGATTTTTATCTGGATTTGCGGCTGGATGCTCACGTTGCCCTGGTTATCATAGATAAAACGTATTGAAAGCGGTTCATTCGGTTTTGGCGCGTAACTGGCCGGGATGACCGAAACATTGAATTTAATCGTTTCAACACCCTTGACCGTAATGCTCACTTCCCGGTCGATTTTTTGCTCCATACTCGCGACCGATTCATCTTTGGTTGTCTTACTGCCGGCTTTTTTGATGACGCTGACGCTGCCTTGATAAGTGCCGTTCGGCGTCGAGCTTGGCACGGTGAACTGAACAATCATATTCAACCTGCCCTGCGGCGTAATTTCGCCGGTCGTGGTGGCGTTTATTTTATCATTCAGACCATAAAATTTTGTCCAGGTGGCAATCTGGCCGGTGGCAACAAATTCCAGCCGCTCAATAGTCTTATCCGAATTCACGATTATCATCTCATCCTGATAAGTTTTCCCCTTGAGCGCATCCTTGATCTCAATCGGTTTGGTAACCAGGCCGATTGCCTGGGTGCCGAGCGGTGCGCTGATAAGGAGAGCGAGCAACAAAATATACATTGATTTCAAATAAATTGATTTCCTGATCATAAATTTAAATTTATTTATAATTATGCCGGAGAAGCCGGGATTCAAAATCATTGAACACCCGCCCCTCCAGGGACGGAGCAGATCCGTCCCTGGCGTCGGTGACTTGTCATTCCTGACACAGTAACTGAGCGACCGCGGTCGCGCTCAGAACCATATCACCGGTATATGACGCGCTTGTGTGATCGGGCGGGAATTTGAAGACATCGATTGAGAAGTCCATCTCATTCGTCTCGGACAAATTCAATTCGTTTGCCAGAGTCGTCCAAATTTCCGGATCATAGGCGGTAAATGCAGCACCGCTGCCTACGCGCCCATCCCATTTGACATTCCATAGGCCGTTGGTTTTCCCAAGACCCATATCATTCTGCCAGACTTTCATCGCGATCCTGGTATTGCCGATATTGCGAACCGTCGGCAGACTGGCTGTTCCAAAGGACAAATCGCCATTGACGATCTTATGAGTATTCAGCTTCACATTGCCGTAGCTGACGGAATTGAAGTCTGTCTCAAAAGCGGTCAAAGGCAGATACTCAAAATTATTCACTAAAGTGCCGTCCACGCCGGCTTTATCTTGCGCCAGCACCAAAGTCTTATAGGTACCCGCCGGGTCTTCGTAGGAAAGGTCTTTTTCACCGCAAAATACATAAGCGGTTTCTTTCATCAGTTCGCCGTCAGCGGCGCAGATCTCATCATAGGTGTAAGGCAGGCTCTGATTGAAGGCCGGCAGGTTGGTGTTGTTGTTCCTGACTTTGTTGCAAAACAGCTCATAACCGTCCGTCTTGCTTAGTTGGGTAAGGCTGACCTCACTCGTCAATTGGCCGCAACCGACTGAGACCGGGTGATTGGCGCCGAGGGCGATGTCCAGCGGGTAATAAGTATCGGCATACACCGCGCCGCCATTGGTGATGTCGGCAACGCCGTCAGGGTCGGTCACAACCGCGCAGACAGCGATTCTCTTGCTGACTTGATATTTGCCTGAGGGCAGAAATTGCGCACCGGCGCTGATAGAATCATCTGTCCCTAAATATCCGTATGGCGTAGTTGCCTCTTTGTTTACATTCATTTCCCATTTTGCTTTCACGATCGGTGCCGCGCCGCCGCCCGTATCTCTGGTAAAGCCGGTGCTGACCGGAGTGGTCGGATCCGCTCCGTTAACCTCCAGAGTCGCCGCCAATGCCGGCAGACTGAATGAAAGTGAAAGCGCCAGAATAGTAGTAATGACTAAAAAGCGTTTCATATGATTGATATTTCATCAGAAAAATTAACGAATAACTTGACTTGAATGAAATATTATTTTATATTCACTTTGATATTCGTGTAAACGAATATCAAACCATCTGGATCTGCCCGCGAGCGTCACTGCCCTCGGGCAGATTCTGTTTTCAGGATCATCGACATGATCCCGGAAACTCTTCCTCTATGGCGGGAAGGCGCCTCGACCTTTCATATAAAAAGCCCTCAAAAGCATAGCTCTATTGACGAAAGCTATCCTCTTGAGGGCGTTTATGTTTAATTAATAAACGTTGATGCCCGATCAAAAAATATTTTATTGTAAGCTTATCTAAAAAATCCATTCCCTGAATCAACGAGGTATCATCGGAAAGTCGCCGGTTTCTTCGTAATAATTTTCTTGCGCTGTCTCTCCGGGTTTGCAATGTATGAAAATTTCTTTATCGGTCAAGGTCAGGATATTCAGCCATTTGCACTTCGGGCATTTTTTTTCCTGCTTGATGATGCCCTGCGTGGTGGTAATGATTGAAAAATGATTTGAACAGCGAGTGCAGCGCCAGATGAATTCTCCAGTCATAAAATTGCCGCTAAACAAAAAATCCTAGCACGTATCGGCTAGGATTCAGTTAGGTAAAAAAATTGTAAGGCAAATTTGGATGCGATAAAGGCTGGCAGACTGCCACCTTGGCGACGTACATTGTATTTGTACCCCCCGCATAGATTTCGTTTAAATCCTCTTTCTAAACGAATCTTTTGTTTATATTTTTTCAATGACGGAGCAACTTTTTTACTCCAGGAACACCACTATATTCCCAATCAAAAAAACCGTCAAGGGTTTGACGGAGTATTTTTCGATAAACTTTATGAACAAAACTTGATGCTGAAAAATCAGATAACCAGAATCTCCCCGGCTGTGGATAATTTTTTTGAAAACCGATCAAATTATCAACAGGACGACGAGCAAGGCCATCAGGCCGACCGACGAGGCGATGATATGATGATGTTGTTTTTTGATCTCAATGAAGATATTTAAGAGCAAAGCGAAGGAAGCGATGGCTAATAAAATCTTATAGTAATTCGAGGTGAAATCAAACAGCGCCTTGATGTAGCCGGACTGATGCTCTTTGATGAATTGGTATTGGCTGACGGCGGACAGCGGTTTCGGCTGGATATTGGTGGCGTCGACATCGGCAGTGGCCTGGTTGCCGGCCTGATCAACCGCGGTGATGCTCGGCAAGACGGCCGGCGCGGAAGAGGCGGCGGCGAAAACTACCGCCTGGCCGGACCATTGGTTCGCTTCCCTGGCGTCAGGCGCGAGCGGGATGCGGGTGCCCTCCACCGTGGCTTTGGCTTCCGCGGTGTCCGGGCTCAAATTGGTGGTGACCCGTACGATCGTTACCGGCTGGTTTGTCGGTTTACTAACAATGACGGCGGTCTTTTTCTGGTCGATTTTCGGCGGAATGGTGTCGGTGGATGGTGCCGGAGCTGGCGCGGGAGCCGGTTTCAGGCGCGTCAAAGTAGAGGCGGCCGTCACCGTGCGCGGCGTACCGAACATCTGAGCGACGAAGGAAGTTTCTATCTCCTGATAGAGCCCGGCGGTGACAGCGACCCCGATTTCCTTGAAATCCGGATCGACCAGATTGGCCAGGTGGGTCGGGCTCTTCTGCCAGGCGGCAAGCGTTTCGTCGGCGTCGCTGAAGCCCATCGCGAGATTCTCGCCCGCTACCCGGTAGTCATATTTGCTCAATTTCATCCAATAGCTCAGGTTTTTCGTGCCGTTGACATGTGCGAAATACTGGTCGAGGAGCATGTCCTGGGCTTTGGCTGCGGCCGCCTGGTTGAGGCGCTGGCTTTCGCTCAAGATATTCAATTTGGCGCGGGCGCGCAAATCATTGGTGAGGGTGATGATTTTTCTTGATTGCTCTAGGATTATCTCCGGCGCGAGCCAGGCCTGCACCGGCATGATTGTCAGAAACCCGAACAGCACCAGCTTGATCGCGACCGCCGAAGCGGCGTGGAAAGCCAGCCGTTTTGGTTTCAAGGCATGCGGTTGGTAGTTGTTGCCGGCGTGCGGGATGAACAGGTCTTTCAAGATATTCCCTTCGCCTACCGGATTACGGCCCCGCTTCACTTCATCTCCATCGTTCATGCCGTCGCCATCAGTGTCAGCCGCGTAGGGATCGGTACCCCAATCAAGCTCCTCCAGATTATCGAGCCCGTCGTGGTCGGCGTCTTCGTGGCCGATGATATTTTTGATCAAGAGATAGTCTGAAAATTTCACAAAAATAAAATTGTTATCTTTCATGTGGGTAATTATAGTATAATATCGTATATTTGTAAAATCCGGTTAGAAATTTATCTGTCATTCCCGCGAAAGCGGGAATCTTGATTTTGTTAATAGAATATTAGATTCCCGCTTTCGCGGTAATGACATAATAAACGTAGGTTTTTAAAAACCCCCGGCTGAATCGCTCCAGCCAGGGGTGTTGCTCCGGTCGTGCCAGCCGTCTCAGACGGGCTGGGCGACCCTCATGGTGCCGATCGTCTTGATGCCCCCCTGCAGGAAGGCGTAGACCGGCAGGCGCCCATCCTTGTCCGGCACGGCGCTGCGGACGAAGACGGTGCCGTGGTTGGTCCCGCGGGCCTTCAGCTCGTCGAGCACTGCGGGATCGTCGATCACCATGGCGGAGATGAACTTCTTGTTGCCATCTCCTCCGACCAGGCTGATCATGCGGTCGACCTTGACCGCCTTCTCCGCCGGCTTCACGGGCTGTTTGAAGCTGAGGCTCAGCTGCACCTCGGTTTCGGTGACGACCCCCGCTTTCTTGAGGTGGCGGAAGTGCCGAACCGCCGTTTCGGCCTTGGCCTTGGCCTGGTTCCACCCGGTGACGACCAGGAACAGCGTTCCCGGATCACCTGCGTAGTGGTAGTGGCCCTCGTACTCCTCCGCGGTCAGGGGACAGCCGAACACCCGTTCGCCCGAGCCGACGACGAAGGCGGTGAGCCACTTGCGGGCCGCGAGCTCCTTGCGACGGGCATCGCGCGCCGCTTTGCGCGCGAGCTTCGCCGTCTCCTCGGCGGCCAACTTGTCCGCGGCCGCCTTGGCGATTTCGTTGCGGCGCTGTACTTCTGCCGCCTGCTCCAGGCGTTCCAGATCCTGTTCGGCGCCGGTCAGGTCGTAGCCGACCGCGAGCACCTTGCTGGTCTTGAGTTTGAGCGCCCGCAACGACTTGACGTCGCTGCCGGTGAGCACCAGCTCACCGTCGGCAATGATGATGGAATTGCGATCCATCGTCTCTGCGCTCTGCGGCAGCATGTCCTTCAATGGGAAGACCTGCGTCAGCCGCAGGTTCCGCGCCCCTTTGCCGGACAGCACCGCGAGCACCAGCTCGCCGCCGACAACCGCCAGCTTGAACTGGCGGTAGACCTCCGGAGCCAGATACTGCTTGGCCAGGAAGATCTCTTTCCTGTCCGCCACCCGGGAGATTTTGGACACGAGCCAGTCGAACTTCCAGCTCGCGGGCCGCCAGAAGGCGACCTCGAACACCTGCCCGAGAATCGTGCAGGTCACAATCATCCCGGCGCCGTTCTCCTTGTCCCAGCAGCGCTCCTCGTGGAGAGTGAAAATCGTGCCGAACACCTTCCCGAGCCACGCCAACGCAGCCGATACCGTGAAAGACATACTCTTCCCCCTTTCGTGGTGGAAATTGCGTTTATTGGTTTACGCACGACGTGTATGTTTATCCGGAAATAAGCGGAATTATTAATAATATAAATGTGCAAGGTAACCATATACTATATCATATAATCAATAATATGTCAATAATTAGGAATTTATATAAGATTTTGTTACTAATATTAAATAAATTCCGCACCTTGCCGTCTTGTAATTATTTATTTATAACAAAAACAGCCCCGATTTAATGGGACTGTTTTTTTATATTGTCGTTACAATTTATTGATTACCCGTCTCGACTCGCGTTCGCTCGTCGACGCGAGGCGGGTTGCCAGCTGATTCTAGTACAGACCGGTGAACTGCTTCCTGACCGCGTCCTTGGTCGCGTCTTCCGGCAGGATTTCCAGCAGGCGTTTGACCGCGGTCTTGGCGTTATCGGTTTCACCGATCTTCTGGTACAGGAGTGCCAGACTGTATAGTGAGTTGGCGTGATTGCTATTGACCGAGAGGATATTGAGGAAGATCTGTTCGGCGTTGGTCAGGTCGTCGTTGCGCGAGACATTGCCGCCGGCGCCCTGGGGCGAAACGGACAAGCCCTGGTCAGTCTGGCCGGTGGTGATATCGGCTGAGTTGTTCTGGTTGATGTCCGGCTTGACGATGCCGCGGTTGAACATCATGCGCCCGAGTTCGAAGCGGTAATCCAAATTGGTACCGTCCAGCACCGCGGCTTTTTTCAGCTGCTCGATGCCTTCACTTGCCTTGTTCATCTTTTCGTAAGCAATGGCCTGTCCGTAATAGGCGGCAGCCAGGTCGGACTTCAGGTTTATCGCTTCCTGATATTTCTTGATCGCTTCATTCAGATAGGTCTCTTTTTCTTTTTGGTCTTCGGTCAAATTAGCGCGCGCAACGTTGATCAGCGCCATGCGGATGATCGGGGTCGGATTTTGGGGATCCAACTCAGCATCAGTCTTGTACAAATTCTCAGCCCATTCCAGCGCTCCGCGAACGTAGAAGGAAGCGTTTTCGTAAATCAGCGCCAGACTTTCATTGTTGGCCGCGGAATTGGGTGCCAGTTCCACCGCTTTCTTGCCGCCGTCGATGGCTAGTGAGAGATAATTGCCAATGGTCGCCTGGTCGGCCTTGCTGGACGCTTCTTGGTTGGCCAGTCCGAGATAGGTATTGGCCAGCTCCAGGTAATATTTGTCCTGGTATGGCGCCAGTGTGATCGCCTTGGTCAGGGTTTCGACTTTCTGCGCCGGATCGGTCTGGCTAAGCGCCTGCTGCGCGTAGATGTCGGCCAGATACAGTTTGAAACCCATGGTGAAGATGACCACCACGCCGGCGGAAACAGTCAGGAAGATCGCCGACAGGGCGAGCGCATACTTGGCTGAGGCGCGGAAAGACAGGTTTAAGACCTTGAATTTCTCCGGATAGATTTCGACCGTTACGGCGACCGCAAGAGCGCAGAGCAGGAGTGAAATTATGAGGATCGAGCCGTTGATCGGCAAGAGCAAGGCTGTCAGGACGACCACCACAGCACTGGCAAAGAGACCCAGCAATTGCAGTTGCGCCTCTTTTCTGGTGGCCTTGATGAGCGCGATGAAGATGATGGAAAGCGCGATCAGGATGATCACCACCAGCGCCACGGTGCCGAGAGCGCCGACTGTCGCGGCGTATTCAAACAAGAAGCCGCTGGCGCTGTCGAAGCGGGCGTTCCAGAGAACGGTCTGGTTGAATTGCGGGTTCTTGAACTTGCTGAACGAATAATAGAAGGTTGACGGGCCGGAACCGAACAGCGGATCTTTCATCAGGCTCGCTTTAGCGATCTGCCATGAAGCGGTGCGGGACAGGCTGACTTCTGTCGGCAGATTCAGTTTGACAAAATTAAAGCTGCCGAGTACCAGCTGGACGATCAACAAAAGGAAGACCGCCACCGGAATTATCATATCGTTCGACTCGGTCTTAATGATCTTGGCGAGCAAAAACATCAGGATGACCACCGAACCGACCAAAGCCGCCGGCCAGAAAGTGAAACCGGAAAGCAAGGTCAGGATTACCAGATCCAGCAGAATCAATAATCCAAGTACGATCTTTACCACCAGATTGGCGGTCTTGCCCTTGCCTTCGCGCAGTTCCTGGATCTGTGAAGCGGCAATAACCAAGAGCGGCAGACTGATGACGATGAAAGCAGTCAGCGAGGAAAGCGAGCCGAGCGGATTGAAGCTGGAAGCTTTGGTTACAGCCAGCGGCAAGACGTACCAGCCGACGATCTGTAGCATGGAAAATACCGAAATGATTCCTGAAGAAACGATGAAGCTCCAAAAAAACAGCTTGATCCTCCGCGCGTTGATGTTGTTGACCAAAAGATAATAGAACATCACGAAGGCGACTAAGCCGGCTAGACCTTTTGCTGAGCTGCCATAAGAACCGATCAGGCTGTCTTTCTGGCTGACCGAAAGGATGGTGGAAACGATGAAAACCAGGATTAAGCCCACGATCGGCCAATCAAGCGGAGTGCGCTTGAATTGAAGCTCGCCCTGAATGACTCCCTTGGAGACCCAGGCGACCAGCCCGACCAGGACCAGAAAATAAAACAGGGTCATCTTTTCAAAAGCGATACCCTGTGAAGCCAGGCCGGTGAAGAATAGCGGCACCAGGAAAAAAATTAAAAACAGCGTCCCGGTCACCACATAATCGAAACTTTTAGCGGCCCCTTGATTGCCACCCTTGATTTTTGGCTTCTCGATTGGTTTTTCCATCGTTTCCATAATGTTAAATTATAATATTATATAAAATAAAGAGATTAGATCTGTTTATTCACAGGCTAATTCTCGTATATTAAAGTATAGCATAGCGGAAAAACCAAAACAACTGATTTAAGCTACAATTGTCATACCGTATTTACCCTTGTCATTCCCGCGCAGGCGGGAATCTTAGGTACCATCAAGGAAAGATCCCCGCCTTCGCGGGGATGACAAAAAGGGGTAGGAATCTTATCGTAATTAAAGCATATTATCAAACAAATCTCGCCAATATGGGTTATCTTTTTCTATTAAATTAATTTTCCATTCACGATTCCATTTTTTAAGCTGTTTTTCACGGCATAGGGCATCATCAATATATTTATAATGCTCATAATAAACAAGTTTGTGCACAAAATATTTAGAAGTAAAACTGTCACCGGAATGACCTTTATGTTGAAATGTGCGTCTTAATAATGAATTTGTGACTCCGATATATAATACTCCATCTTTTTTACTTGCCATGATATATACGTAGTAAATATGTTCTTTCATGTGGTTGTCATTCCCGTGAAAACGGGAATCTTTATGTGACAAAAATTGCAAGATTCCCGCCTGCGCGGGAATGACAAAGGGGGCGCGGGGATGACAGTGGGGGGGATTTTATAATTTGCCTGATCTTATGCCTTGTCTGATATTTTCCATCAACTCAAGATAGAATTCCAGATTATTCAGGGTGGCCAGCCGGGCTCCGAGCGGCTCTTTGATTTTGAACAAATAGTTAAGATAGGCCCGGGAATATTGCCGGAGCATGGGCAGTTTTGAGTCCGGGCTAATGGGGGTTTTGTCAGCAGAATACCGAGAGTTAGTGATGTTGATGGTGGTATAAAACGCCCGTTTGTCATTGCGAGCGTTAGCGAAGCAATCTCGAGATTGCTTCG